>OGDF01003950.1_pt1 | contig 17426 bp, 16 predicted proteins | sample 1570141 | NCBI WGS metagenome assembly OGDF01 (sample SAMEA4370581, study PRJEB24528) | human gut metagenome | reverse complement strand
CCACTACCACTTCCACAACATCTGGATGTTCAACCACCCACATACCACAAAATACTACCCGTTTTGTGACTTTTTCATGCTAGGAGACAAAATACTCAACGGCATTGTTCGGAAAAAATTCTTTCATTTCTCCATAAAGCTGTGCTGCCAATGTCTTATTATGTGCAATAATCAACGTTGGTTTATTCAACTGCTGAATAACGTTCGCCATAGTAAATGTCTTTCCAGAACCGGTAACACCAAGCAGGGTTTCAAACTGATTGCCTTCCTTAAAGCCTTCCACCAATTCTGCGATTGCCTGCGGCTGATCGCCGGTTGGTTTGTATTGTGAAACTAATTCAAAATGATCCATACAGACCTCCTGAGTGAATCTGATCTATATCGTAAATAGCTGTCATGTTTTTACTTTCTTAGTATTGTTACCCGATTAGTATATCATTCATATAGAAAAAAGTACAGAGCAAATCGAATGTTTGTTCTGTACTTTTTAAATCTAAAACATCAGATCTATAATATATATAATATAAGATATCTTCCATCTAAATTACTATATTTATGTTATGTCATAACCGAAACTCCTTTTCCAAGTTCTTTCCAGGTTCTTGTAAAAACTTCTGCATAAAACTCCAAATCTTTTTTTCTTCAACCATACAAAAAGCATCGTGTCGACATAATTTCAATCCATGCTTCCGCAAAGAAAGTGACAACTGTGCACGGTCAATAATTACGTCTCCTAATTTATTTCAATCCACACTTTCGCAAGGAAAGTGACCTGTCATGCCACTGATTTTTTTATATTTACGAAAATTTCAATCTACACTTCCACAAGGGAAGTGACACGTAGATGGCGTTCTTAGATTTTCAATTCAGTGATTTCAATCCACACTTCCGCAAGAGAAATGAGCTGACCCGGCATTGATCTGGGCATATCCTTTGCGATTTCAATCCGCACTTCCGCAAGGGAAGTGACTAAAATTGCTTGTGGTGCATGTGGTCTGTTAGATATTTCAATCCGCACTTCCACAAGGGAAGTGACTTGCACCGGCTCGCCATAGGACTGTCCTGTTTTATTTCAATCCGCCCTTCCACAAGGGAAGTGACTTTCTGGTTTCTGCAAAGGCTTTTCAGTATCAGATTTCAATCCGCACTTCCACAAGGGAAGTGACACATGTCACCATTGATTATATCACCTACCTTTTGATTTCAATCCGCACTTCCACAAGGGAAGTGACAATGCATCGACTAATACCCTTTTATAATCTCCAAATTTCAATCCGCACTTCCACAAGGGAAGTGACATGGTAACTCTTTCCACTACCATATCCACCTATAAATTTCAATCCGCACTTCCACAAGGGAAGTGACTGTATTTTTCATGGAATTTGTCTTGCATCGTATATTTCAATCCGCACTTCCACAAGGGAAGTGACTGCTTTATTGCCCGGAAATGCATACATACAAGATATTTCAATCCGCACTTCCACAAGGGAAGTGACGCATATCATCGCGATTGCGACTTTGATATACACATTTCAATCCGCACTTCCACAAGGGAAGTGACAACGCTCAATCTTCTATATTGCTTTTACATACGGATTTCAATCCGCACTTCCACAAGGGAAGTGACAGAGGTGGACTGTGGATTGCGGTAGGGTTCATATATTTCAATCCGCACTTCCACAAGGGAAGTGACTTTTTACTTTTCTTTCATTTTTCTTCTTTTCATTATTTCAATCCGCACTTCCACAAGGGAAGTGACGTTTTCTTCAGCTGTCAACACCCTTTCTCCTTTATATTTCAATCCGCACTTCCACAAGGGAAGTGACGCAAATTGGAAAAGATTGTGCAATTTTGTATTTATTTCAATCCGCACTTCCACAAGGGAAGTGACAGGTTCTGACAAAAAAGAACGGTTAAATGTAGTGATTTCAATCCGCACTTCCACAAGGGAAGTGACACTCTTGCATTGGTCTGATCGTACATGTACTTTACATTTCAATCCGCACTTCCACAAGGGAAGTGACCACGATTGGAACTGATTGTTTCTACAGCATTGAATTTCAATCCGCACTTCCACAAGGGAAGTGACAGCATATCCCTCTGTGACTGGGTATGGTACGATTATTTCAATCCGCACTTCCACAAGGGAAGTGACGTCTACAACCGATTCTTCTGGGTGTTTCAATAGAAATTTCAATCCGCACTTCCACAAGGGAAGTGACTAAGCTCCACTGTATTTTGGCAAAATCCACGTACATTTCAATCCGCACTTCCACAAGGGAAGTGACATCCCAAAATCCTAATTTTACTGTATCAGGTGCATATTTCAATCCGCACTTCCACAAGGGAAGTGACATGTAAACAGCACAATGAGTGATTTTATTGTTTATTTCAATCCGCACTTCCACAAGGGAAGTGACATGGTGTTGTATCTGCATAATTAAACTGATACTATTTCAATCCGCACTTCCACAAGGGAAGTGACAGCAATATTTCACAAATAGTCATTCTACTTTTTGTGAAACATCGCCAAATATATTCAAATTTGCTTCCACATAATATTTTAAACATCCTTTATATGCAAAAGCACACTCAAATTTGTTTATTTTTTCCGGTGCGAATCTCACGATAATTTTATGTATGCTTACCCCTCGCACCTGCTAATCATAAAAATAAAGGCTGATCAACCGCAATTCCACGTTCTACCCCTATATGTTCCACCTTGGTTTTATAATTATTTCCAAGATAATAGAATCGCAGGCTATCCACTTTATCATCAATAATATCTGTTAACAAAGATTTTAACATTACACTTTGTGTATAATCCACAATACATTCAAATACGGAATTTTGTACTCTTCTTCCATAATTTTCACATTGTTTGGCAACTTTTCTAAGTCGTTTCTTTCCTGCTTCATTTTCTGTATTTACATCATAAGTAATCAACAACAGCATCTTTCCACCTCATTTCCATAGAAATACCGGGTAGCCATCTAAATCTCCACGTAAATATCTTGCAAGTAACATTGCCTGTACATACGGAACCATTCCCCATTCAACTTTTTCTTTTAAATATGGATGCGTAATAACTTCTTTTTTCTTGTTCTGCCACTCAACTAGTAATTTTTTGCGCAAGTCGTCATCCATGAGAACAGCTCCATTTTCCTTCTTAGAAAAGTTTTTTGCACTCACAATCCTTTTATTAATTAATGACAAAACAAAACGATCCGCATATACACTTCTAAGTTCTTCTATTAAATCTAATGCCAATGATACTCTTCCCGGGCGATCTGTATGCAAATATCCAACATAAGGATCCAATCCCACTACTTCTAATGCCGATGTAATCTGATTTGTTAACAACGTATATACGAAGGATAACATCGCATTTACATTATCTTTGGGTGGTCTTTTATTTCTCCCCTGAAAATTGAACTCTTTTTTCTGCTGCAAAATCAATTCATTAAAAACGCCAAAATAAATACTGGCTGCTTCTCCTTCATAACCTCTCAACAGGTCTTTCGATTCTGCATTCTGTATATATTGTAACGATTCTTTTAAATATAAAGATGCTTTCTTCACATTCTCTATATCTATCTGCATTCCGTGGTCACGAATTGCCCGTTCTAACACCCATCTTGCATTATAGACCTTTCCAGTAATACAATTTTTTGCAATTGCAAGACTTATTTCATCATCTTTGCAACTTATATACTGCTGTTCGCGTAAAAGAACATTTCCATGAACCTTTCCAGTTACTCTTGCCAAAAATTTCCCCTGTGGTGTGAGATAACAAAGTGAAATATTTCTTTCAGCACAAGCTCCCATTAACGCTGGGCTGGTTCCACGATATCCAAAAGAAACAATTCCCTCCAAATTGTGTAACGGCACTCTCCCCAATTCTTTTTTCTCATCATATACAACCAGATTTTCTCCATCCAATGCCAGATAACTATTCTCAGATGTCACATATAAGGTATTCAATAACTTTTTCATTACGTGTCCTCCTTCAATGTCTGTGCTATATAATCAGAAACTGATACTATCTTTTCTATTTTAGGAAGACAGATTTCCTTCAACGAACATGCATTACAAGCCTTACTTTTTTTAACTTTGGGTGTATACCCCCTCGCATAATACTGATGCATTTCCTGAAATATTTCTTTTACTTTATCACGCATTTCCCGTGAAAATGTGACGTTTTCTCTTCTTCTTGTTTCTCCATAAAAAAGCGCACCTTCAGATATTGTTGTAGAAAACATTTCCTCAAGACACATTGCTTGTGCTGCAAGCTGTAATTTATCTTCGTTTGTTACCTTAGGCTTTCCTTTTTTATACTCCACAGGGAAAACGGAATATAATCCCCTATGTCCAAACAATGCAATCCCATCTTCACATTTATGAAACTCTACCAGATCACATTCTCCACTAACGCCAAGTTCTCTTGAGGATATTGGAAGTGCTCGAACAAAGATCGTATCTTTTCTCTTTTCTTTCACACTTGAATCATGGACTTTCTTATGCATTAACTCTCCAATTACCGTATGAACATTTTCTTCCCACTGCTGTTCAATATGAATCAGTGCCCATTGTCTTCGACAAAATGTAAAATGTTGTATCCCCGATAACATTAAATATTCATCTTCTCTATATGCCATCAAATCATCCTTTTCATTTCAACTGAATCTGGAATCATTTCCTCATGGATCTGAATTATATAATCCTGATATTTTCGTGGATATTCAATCTCCTTTTTCTTCGTCACTTCAACTACTTCGAAAAGTTTATATGCCGGACAATCCCCCAGTTCTTTGCTGTGTTTGAACACGATAAGCTCTCGGACTGCCATTTTTCCTCTTGCCGCTGAATGATCATTCTCAAACATATTAATAATTGCTTTCCACAAAAGATCCAGGTCATCCTCTGAGAAACCGGTCACTTTTCTTGCCAGATTCGCCGAAATATATCCTTCCACACGATATAAACCATATGGGACAATATTTTTTCTTCCCATTTCGGTACTCTTATTTTCAGCATCTTTTTCCGTTGTAATCGCAACTCTTGTAATCGTAACCTCCTGACTGATAATTGGGTCAATACTTCTTGCAAAACCAAGTTGTACAGGTCCCCTTACCTGTCCACAATTCAAAGAAGCTTTTACAAATGTTGTCATAACTGCTCCAAAAGTACGGATATCATAAAAATTATCACACATATAATCTCTTAATTTAATATCAACATCCGCATCAGATTTTTTTAATTTTTTCAGTGCTTCCGTAACTTTTTTATCCTCTTTTTCTGTAATCCCAACACTTTCGCAAGCTTCCCGATCACTTCTGTTCAATGGGACATCCTCTTTAATATAGATTTTATATCCCTTTACATCTTCCTTCACCATTTCCACATAATTACGGATTTTTCGTTTCAGACATACATCGGTAACTAACCCCAATCCACTTTCCGGATCTATCCTTGGCATATTGCCGGAATCCGGATCTCCATTTGGATTTCCATTTTCTACATCAAACAGTACAACAAACTCATAACGATTTTTAATTGCTTCTCCCATTTACTTGTCCTCCTTTTTTTCGTACTTCTTTTGCATCTGATGATAATATCCTAACATAAACTTTCCTTGCTCCTCTAAGGATAATCTTTTCGGAATTCCCATATTTTCTTCTGATACATCTAATTTTCCCATTAATTCCGCCAACAATTTTTCATAATATATTTTTCCTGCAACAGATTCCCGATCTATTTTTTTTATATGACTGTTTTTCAGTTTTATCAGAACCGGAAATATTGATGCCGGAGTTGCACATGCAGAGTTAAAATATCTGTCCCGAATCGTTGCATTAATTCCAGGATTTGCATCCTTTTGAATTGATTCCAACACTGCAAACATTCTTCCGAGTACATAAGAAGTTTCTTTACACCCTTCGTTTAATCCCATATCATTTTCTCCTTCTTTCCATCCACGGTTTTTAATCAAAAACGCTTTAATAATAGCCGCTCTTCCATAAGTAACTTTTCCCTGCTCAGCTCTTATTCGTATCAGCGTATCCATATATAAACTTTCCGGATATCTCGAATCATCCAACATTGCCTTCAATACCATCGCTGCCATATTAGGAACTGGAGTTTTATCCTTTGACTTCTGATTCACTGTTTCATCTAACATCTTCTCTATCCCCAAATATTCATTATCCACCCAGGAAGGTTTCACAATTTCCATTCGGTGATAATGTCTGGCAATATTTTTAAGAATAGTTTCAAATGAATTTTGATAAAAGAATCGAACCGATAATCTTGCTGCATTTGGTGCAAGACACAGGATATAAAATGGCTGATTCGGATCTAAGTTAATATCATCGAGATCTATCCATAATCCTTTGTCCAAATTTCCAAATACTTTTCTCATTTCTTTCTGATTATTCGGCTGGGGATTCATCCAGGATAAAAATGTCTTTTGATATTCTTCCTTTCCTGATTCAGCCCAGAATACTATTATCGAATCGCCTAATGGGAATTGATATTCTCTTTGACTCAACAGATAATTTAATGCTGTTGTGTATGCAAACTCCGCATACTTTCCGACCGGTGCATTATAACTTTGTTCTTTTCCATAAGATTCGAATGCCGGAGCATTAAATGACACCAGTGCCGCTCCGCTCGATTGTGCTCCCGGGACACCTTTTATACCTCTATGGATACGTGCAATCTCTGCTTTCTGTCCCGTGACGAGACAAGTCCCTTTTTTTCCATTACTCTCTTTCGCTTGCAACTTGTCCCATATCCCCCTTATTTCATCATCATCCTGTGCATAAATGCCATCCATACTAAAGATAATATTTCCGCCTTCATTCAGTTCATCCCAATGTTCTTTGACTGCAAAATTATCCTTTGCCAGCTCTGAATTCCAGCTTTTAAAATAAAGGCAGATTGCTTTCGCCATCTTCCCTTCTGCATGTTCAAGAATGGTCAAATGCTTTTCCCTTGCTGACTGAAAGCAATCCATAATTCTCTGTTTTGTTCCTTCCTCACCAATCCCCAAAAAATACTTGGCATTATCACATAAAAAATTAGGAGCAATTCCTGAAGATCTCGTAACCATTTCCGGCACGTTTAAAGGTTTCGCACCCCATACTTTCTTCTTTCCTCTTTCCACTTCCGTTTTCAATGAAATAATCGTTTTTATTGTTCCATCCTCATTTAATTCTATTGCATGCGATACTTTCGCCTGGCACCAGCCTGGTTTTGCTGCTTTTCCCTGCTGTACAAGTTCCTCATAATAGTTCACCAATGCCTGTAGAATCATCTAATCACCTCACAGTTTCGTAAATCCAACACTCCTTTTCTCATAACTGCTCTGAAAAACATTGGTTGTATCTCATCCAGGTTACTATAATCCATATCATACAACATAAATCCCAAATCCTTTTCAGGTACTTCATCATAAATGGTATGTATCTCTTTTTCTTCACATAAACAAAACTGAGCCGGAAATTCTCTACATCCAAAATATGGCATATGATAGCATTCTCCTCTTTTTAAACGCCGCATGATAATGTCCTTAAATTTTCCAGGATTATCCGATTCATTTGCTTTATCCGTCATTTCAAAATGCGCTTCTATCACATAGCATACATCACATAAAAGCAAGGATGCTCTCTGAACGATATCTTCCTTTGTACTGATATAAAGTTGCTTATCTGCCCCATTATATACTTGTAATACATTGCTGGCAGATATCTTGCTTTTTACTTCATTTCTCCTTACACTCGTAAAACGGATTGGATTCTTCACATAAATCTTATCAATAACCCATTTCATACCTGGATGCCAGTATATTGCTTCCAAAATCCCCCGTGCTGCTGAAGGTGTCATAACATCATAAGAACATCGTTCTACTTTCATCTCTGGTCTTGAAAACAAAGCATAATCGCCCCATACTTTTACCCTTACACCTATGCCCATCTATAATACTTCTCCTTTCTTATAGCATGTTGCAATATAATCCCGTGGTTGGTAATAAAAATCTGTGTTATAGTCTGATATTTTCTCGTCTATCCACGAATGATAAACTTCCCATATGCCATTTAAAATATCAGAATCTTTATAGCTATCCTCTATCAGACGTTCATACACTTCACCAATATCCCAATAATCAGGAATTCGATAACGGCATTCGATTATATTATCAAAGTCTCCTGTTTCTATCTTACATTCAGTTACAAATTCATGTGCAACCTTTTCCATTGGTTCACAGTGCAACACATCTGCATATTCATAAATTCTATCTATATTCTCTTTTCCCAATGCATCTGCTATTTCACATCTGGTTCTCTTTTTTAAGCGTCCAATGTATTCGATCAAACTACATGTAAAAAATAAATTATTATTATTTTTTGCTCCCATTTACTACCTCACTTCCTACATACTGCAGTGTATCTAATGCGGATATCGTATGAAAACTGATCTGATGTGTCGGATGATTGAATTTAACAAGTTCCCAAAATGCAGCTCTTGATATTTTTCCATCTATAAAATTTTGTACATAGTTGTAAATGGTATCATCTGCCATTGGTCCTTCTACAATATCATAATCATGTGATTGTCCACTTCGGCAGGCAACAATAAAATCCAACCATTCTTCAGTCAGTTCTTCAAAAATCAAATACTTTAATTTATAATCCGGTGTATATTCATAACAATTCACGTATCCTTTGCGCCCATAACGAGTGGCCCAGCGTTCTGCCTGTTCCTGCATCTTAGTACAATAAAATCCAAAATAAAAATCTTTATTAAACAATGCCTTTCTGATTTCTGGAAATTCTACAATCTCTTTGCTTCCATGATATAAAATCAAATTTCTTTTCCTCCTCCCAATTATATAAAATCGTTAAATCACAATATTAATTTCATTTCCAAAAAGTACCTTTTTATACTATTTTCATTCTTGATAATTCCACTATACTACATTTCAATTTATTAATCAATGCAACTTGTTATTCGCTTTATATTAAAATTTTATTGAAATTTTATAATGAAATATTGATATTTACAAAATACTAATTTATACTTATATTGTCTGGAGCATTCCAGTGGATTGAAATAATAATATTTTAAGTAACATCAAAGAAACGGCATATAAGCAACAATAACTTATATGCCGTTCCTTGTTCCATCACATAAATAATGCTATTCCATCCTCTAATGAAAAATCCAATCCATATTCATCTGAATACTGTTCTCCTGCTGATAATTCATAAAAGTCCTGCATTTCTTCTGATATTGTTTTAAGCATACCAGCATCATTCAATCTGTCAAAAAAATTATTTTCTGATTTTTCATCGTCATATACCTGGATACAATACTGTCCTGCCTTCCGCATCCTTTCCCTCGTTACGCCTTTCATTCGCAATTCCTGTAATAATTTATCTGCTTCGGGCTCCTTGTTGATAAATATAGTCTTGGTATTTTTTTCAATCAATTTAAATTCCTTTGCAACTTTTGCGAAATTACATTCCATTTTTTGAAATTCATCCATAATATTTTTCTTATCCAGACTTGTGCCTCTATAATGATATAGTCTGGTAAAATAATCAGTAATTGCTTTTAAGTCTGCTATATCAGAGTAATCCTGTAAAATCCCTTTGGATATATCAATCTGCTGACTCTGGCTTGGTATATTCCGGGATTCCTCTAAATCAAATATATAAACACTGCTCTCCAATACTTTTCTCTTTCCTTCGCGATTACATCTTCCCGCTGCCTGTATCATAGAATCTAGTCCCGATATCTGGCGGTACACACTTGCAAAATCCAAGTCTACACCTGCTTCTACAAGACTTGTAGAAATCACAATGCATTTCTCATTATTTTTCAATCGTTTTTTTATAGCCCTTAACACCCGTTTCCTGTGTTTCGGATACATACTCGTTGACAAATGATAGATTCCCTCTCCATATAATTCTTTATAAATCATCTGTGCTAACTTTTTAGTGTTCACAATACATAATGCATTATTTTCTTTCTTCAATTTTTCCAGCAAAGCTTCTTGTCGTATTCTTCCCATATTTTGGTAATTTACGCGCTTAAAAAACTTAAATTGATCTTCCATTTTTGGACATAATTCCTTTATTGACTCGTTTTTTAGAAAGAACGAATCTAACGATGGCTGAGTTGCTGTACATAATACTACGCTGGCTGAATAACTGTCCACTAATTCCTGAAGCATTGCTGTACACGGTTTCAGATAATCCATCGGCAACATCTGTGCTTCATCTAATATAATGACGCTATTTGCAATATTATGTATCTTCCTGCATTTCGATGATTTATTAGCAAATAATGATTCAAAAAACTGTACATTTGTGGTCACCACAACTGGTTTATCCCAATTTTCACTTGCAAGCTGCATCGGCTTAAACTCTTCTGAATTTTCATAATCCACATTGCAATGATTCTCCAGGACATTATCTTCTCCAAGCATTTCTCGAAACACCTGGGCATTTTGTTCGATAATGCTTGTATACGGAATTACATAAATGATACGATCCTTATGATTTTTAACCGCATGTTCCAAAGCAAATGCAAGAGAGGCAATGGTTTTTCCACCACCTGTTGGCACTGTAAGACGAAAAATTCCTTCTTTTTGCCTTCCCTCCTTTATACAATTGTTTAATATCTCCGTTCTTCGCCCATTTATCGTGTCTGTATCTGTATTTTCTAACCATTTAGAGATATGTTCCTTCAATCTATTTCGCAAAATTTCCATAGATTCTCCCGAATTTCTTCCCGTATCTCCATTTTTCATGAATGATTCCGTATCCAGAAAATCTGCATCTACAAGACATGAATACAACATTCTAATAAATGTTCCAAGTGCAAAATCCATATTTCTATCTTTATCAAATACAATCGGTTCAGTATTCAGCTCAGGAATTTGGATTTCATCTTTATAAGTCTGATAATCGCAAATTTTTTTCTTCAATCTTCCGCATAAACTGGAACTTATTGCAGTATTTCCATAATCAGGCAGTCCGGCATGGTGACCTGCGATGCAATAACTTAAAATAGAATAATAACCTCCAAGTTCTTTACAAACTTGAGCTCCTGCAGTAGCATGATCCACCTTTTCATTTGTATTCTCCTGTATTTTCCTCTGAAATTCTTCAGAATATTTTCCAATGTCATGCAGCATTCCACTGCAATATCCCCATTCCCTTTTACCAAACTTTTCTGCATATTCTCCTGCTTTTTCTGCCGTTCCTTCCAAATGTTCTTTTACAGATTGTTCTCTGTCTCCATCTTTATGTGCGATATATCTCATTTGATTCCCCCTCTTACATTAGTATATGTTGCAATTTATGGATAGAAAAAATATCCGATTTTCCCATCTACTCTACTCACCAAACTCCACAATCTTCTCCGCAGTCTCCTCCTGCTGCTCTTTCGCGGAAATATCCGCTTCTCCATCGTCTTTCTGCGCACCATAATCCCCGTATCCCGCGTGATTTCCTCCTTGAATGCAGAATTCTTCATAAGCAGACGGCATCAGTTTTCGTCCTTCCGTCACTTTATCCATATTCACAACTCCGTCATTGCTTCCATAAATAGACAACACTTTCAAATTTGTGTCTGACAAATCTTTTGTGGAATACGCTGCCAAAAATATTAGTCCATCCAGCTTTTCACTATTTTTATCCGCATAAACTGCTGCCATTGCGCCGCCCAAAGAATGCCCTGCCAGATACCAGTGATCATAACTGTAAGTTTCCATAATCTTATCCGCACGATTCATTCCCATAAACGCCAGATTTCCCGGCATGTGTACCAGATAACAATCGATTCCTTCCGCAGCCAGCTGTTTCAGCAAACTTGCATATGCCAGATCTTCCACCTTTGCTCCCGGATAAAAAATCAAGGCTGTATCATTGCCCGGTCCATCAAAAAAGCAGCCATAATCCACTTCTTCTACCTTTACATCATCTGTACTCTCCAGCGCTGCCTGCCGATCCTGCACATGATAATACTGTTTTACGTAAATGACACTCACTGCAAATAATAAGATCAACGCTATCAAAACAATAATGCCTGCTTTTTTTAACCGTCTCTTACCTTTCATTTTTTCATACTCCTTAATTTCTTTCATATTGTTTATTCTACAAACTCGGTTCTTCGATTTCAGTTCAGTATTTATTCATCAAATTTTTCTATACAAATCATTGAATCAATGATATAATCTATTTGTTTTAATAGTTACAGATATATCAAAAGAATTGTGGTATATGTAAAATTGTCATCGTAATCCCTACTCCACTAATAATACCTGTGAGACATCGCCTTGGATTGTTACTTAAAATCCCAAATATATATTGAGCAATACCATCGATAACAGTTGGACAGATCATAAGGATTGATATCCACAATGGAAATACGATGTTCAACAAAACATGTGCTACCAGATATGTTGCAAGAATACTGATAATTAATGCAAAACAACGCCAGCAAACAGGAAAGCAAAATTTTCCTATATGCGGCGCAGCATCCGGTTTTTCGTTACAAAATGGATTTTTTCCAAAATTTTCTTTTATATATCTGATCAATCTCATATTCATAAACAAAGGAGAATCATATGTTATATCTGTTATTAGTCATCATTGCTATTTTAGTAATCTGTGCATTATGTAAATATCTTAAAAATTAATACTACTATAACACAATCTGTTTTTTCAAACAACAACTGAAAAACATAGTTAAGAATGAGGATTCTATCATGCATGTCTACTTCATGACGAATCCTTATTTTTTGTAAAATTTTCGTAAATTATCATTTTTTTCTTGACGAATCCATTTTTGCGTATTAAACTGACCAAGGTTTTTATTAGAAACCATTCTAAGATTTTAACAGGAGGTGTGATCATGGACAATTGTGATAGTACAGGACGAAGTATGATCTGCGGTGGCAGACAATGGAAACTGAATATGCAGCTGTTCCATGTAATTCACTGATCCCTGCATTTTCATTTCCAACTGAATATAAGATTGATATAAAACTATACAGAATGCCAGTTCATTTTAATTTATATATATTACATATTCATTTTCTCACTTGGACTGCGCATTAATCTCTATAACTTTATTCAATTTACTCCCACCGCATAAAGAATTCCTATACTGCTCAGTCGTAACTGTAACATTAGCTTTCGGAATTTCGTAAAGCGGTGATTTTTTATGCCTTTTTTGGGGGCTGTCAGGAGGAAATGTGATGAAAAAAACATTAAAAAGACCAAACTATGCAGAAGAATTACTGAAAATCATTCAGAGCCCGTTAAAAAATGAGGTCCTGCTGGATCGGCTGAATGATTATCATGAAAGAGATATTGCAGATGCACTGAAACTGCTGTCACCGCAGCAGCGCAAAAAACTGTATCCGGTGTTGGGCGCCAAACGGCTTGCAGAAATTTTTTCCTATCTGGAGACACCAACACAGTATCTGTCAGAACTGAGTGTCAATCAGGCAGCAAAAATCGTATCCTACATGGATTCCGATGATGCAGTAGACGTACTGGAGCAGATGGAAGCATCTTCCAAGGAAAAAATCGTAAAACTGCTGGATGCGGATTCCAGCCACGATATCCGGCTGATTCTCTCCTACGATGAGGATGAAATCGGAAGTATGATGACAACGAACTTTGTTGCCATAAAAAAAGAACTGTCTGTCCGTCAGGCTATGCGTGAACTGGTTGCTCAGGCAGGCGAAAATGACAATATTTCCACTGTTTACGTGGTTGATGATACGGATAATTTTTACGGTGCCATCGATCTGAAGGATCTGATCATTGCCAGAGAAAGCGATGAACTGGAAGATATCATCAGTACTTCCTATCCATATGTAACGGAGCATGAAAAAATTGAAAACTGCATCGAAACGATCAAAGATTACGCCGAAGATTCCCTGCCGGTTCTGACTGACAGTGGAAAACTGATCGGTATTCTGACTGCTCAGGATATCGTAGAAGCTGTAGATGATGAAATGGGTGAGGACTACGCAAAGCTGGCTGGTTTGACCGCAGAAGAAGATTTGCACGAAAAAACATCCACCAGTATCAAAAAACGACTGCCGTGGCTGATCATCCTGCTTTTTCTCGGCATGGCGGTATCCTCCGTGGTCGGCGTATTTGAGACAGTTGTAGCCGTACTTCCGATCGTTATGTGTTTCCAGTCCCTAATCCTTGATATGGCAGGAAATGTTGGTACTCAGTCCCTGGCTGTTACCATCCGTGTTCTGGTAGATGAGACACTGACCACAAAACAAAAATTCGGTCTTGTTTTGAAGGAGATGAAAGTCGGATTCCTGAACGGACTTTTCCTTGGAATCCTCTCTTTCGTATTTATCGGTCTGTACATCTCTGTGTTAAAAAATTATCCGATGGGACATGCATTCCTGATCTCCGGCTGCGTTGGCTTTTCCCTGATGGTAGCCATGGTGATCTCCAGCATGGTCGGCACCCTGATCCCGATGTTTTTCCACAAGATCAAAATCGATCCGGCAGTTGCTTCCGGTCCATTGATCACAACCGTCAACGATCTGGTTGCCGTTGTTACTTACTACGGACTCGCATGGCTGCTTCTGATCCATGTGCTGAATATGATTTAAAAATGTATGACATTCCGCATAACTGCATAATCAATAAATACAATATGGTTATATAAAATCTATTTCAATAAAAAACAATGTAAAAAGGCAGCTGTATACTGAGTATTTCTCAGCGTACAACTGTCTTATTTTTGCTCATCGTATTCTTTTTACGTATCGCTGTAACCACATTATACAGACTACATCTGTTTTCTTACAATACTGTACTCGTCTCCCGGGCGATAATACGGACATTCCCGGAACTGCCCGGTGATAAACCGATACATCTCATCCTGATCCAGATCCTGAGTACAGACATAGTACTCATAATCTTCATCATATTCATAATTCATACAGTATTCGCAGCTGGAACCGGCACTTTTCTTCTTTTTATCCATACGTTATCTCAATCCTGTCTCTGTTTTTGCATTTTGCATTTAAGAATATGAATGTTACAGACATTCTCTGTTCATACAGCTTACTATAACATTAACTGCCGCAAATATCCACAGGTTACATGGAAAAAACAGAGACTCCGTTCAGACTGCGCGGATCGAACTATAATACAACCGGACCATTTTCTTTGATGTAACGCCATCCCTCAGCAGTTTTCTCTACTTCCAGGCAGCACTGTACATTCTGTGACGGATCCGGATGATTTTTCCATAAATCATATAATTTCGGTAAAAATACCGGCCACTGACTTGCTTCAAAATCCTCATGTTCGGTCAGAAAGTTCGGTACGATCTTCGCATTCGGATCTTTTTTCAGGATATCAATGATAAAGGCCGGCGGTGCAGATACTTTGGAGTTCTGTACGGTTGCTGTAATATGCACACAGCCACCTTCTACATCTTCCCACATATGAACCGTAGAATCCACCAGTTCACCGAGATCGTTGTATACACCTTCGCAGATCACATGTTTCAGACATGTGGTGAACGGGAAGAACTCTTTCAACGCAAGTCTGTGGATTTCAACACCTTCGCCACCAAATACAGCTGCACCCGGTTCACATGCTTCGGAGATCATATGAACGGAAGCTTCCATACCGTACTCTACCGGTGTCTTTACCCATGTAAATTTCTTGTGAGAGCCCGGAGCCCACAGATAATATCCTTTTTCCATATTTGCCCAGAACCAGTCCATCATCTCAGATGTTACCCCGGGAAGAAAATGCTGTTTCTGTGACGGAAGTACATATCCTTTGTCAATGGCATCCTGATTCAGCTCCAGCTCAGGCAGTAATGGATTCGGTTTGGCCGGTTTCTCATAAGATGCAAAAGGTACCTTTACATTATCCTGACATGGCTGGTAAGTCTGTCCTCCGTTTGCCACATATGTTATATGTTCACTCATAAATAATCCTCCTTTGATCCAGCTCCTCTATGTCAAACTCTCTTTTTTGGTCTGCTGGTCTTACCTAATTTTCATTGTAATAGTTTTGCGATTCTTTGTCCAGAAAAAGTTCGCAAGACGAACTTCTTTCTGAATCTTTCTTAAGAAAACATGCTACAACTTCATAACTATGCTATGATGTGAGTGATAAACGTTAATTTACAAAAATATATGGAAAGGTTCGTTATCATCATGGAACAAGCAGCCATTTTAATCGCAGACGATAATCCCGAAATCCGGGAGATCATACAGATTCTCCTCTCCGGAGAAGGTTTTCAGGTACATGAAGCCGCCAGCGGAACCCAGGCTCTCGGCATGTTAAAAGAAAACACCTTTGACCTGATCATTCTGGACATCATGATGCCTGGTCTTAATGGTTATCAAACCTGTCTGGAAATACGCAAGAGTACAAACGTCCCGATCCTGTTCTTAAGTGCCCGCACCCAGGAAAGTGACAAAACGCTTGGTTTTTCCAGCGGCGGCGATGACTACCTTGCAAAACCTTTTTCTTATGCGGAACTGGTAAGTCGAGCCAAAGCCATGATACGCAGATATCAGGTGTATCAGGGAAAGCCAGCGCAACCCTCGCAACCGGACAAAATCACTTATCACCAGTTACAGTTGGATGAACTGACGCAGGAAGTGACCAAAAACGGTCTTCCTGTGGAATTAACAGATACTGAATACTCCATTTTGCTCCTGCTTCTGATGCATCCTGGACAGATTTTCTCCACAGAGCACCTTTATGAATCTATCTGGAACGAACCATATTACTATGGGGCGAACAACGTCATTATGGTGCATATCCGGAATCTGCGCCGGAAGATTGAGGACGATCCGAAAAATCCGACACTGATCAAAACTGTCTGGGGAAGGGGCTACCGCTGTGACAAAGAAAATTAAACACAAAGAATTGCGTTCCCACACAAAACATTTTACTGTCCTCTGTGACAAAAACCCCCTTTGGAAAATTCCACGGATCCGCTTGCAGTTTCTTGTCACGATCCTGCTTTCCTTCATGCTGGCCGTTGGTGGTTTTTCTCTCACCTGGCATATGATGCCCTGTGCATGGAAAATTGCCCGCCACATTCCCGGTATGGATCTGGACCGCGAGACTCTTAAGACAGAGCTCACAGAACGTGCCAAAAATTACGACCTGCCTTCTTCCGAAAATAATAAGCAGGAGCAGGCAGCGTTCAAACCTTTTTTTGACTGCCTGGATTCTTACACTGGCATCGCAATTTACAGTGGGTCTGAACGTTACTTTCGTACACAGCATACCGCCGACATCGTTCACAGCAAGAACTGGAACTTTTTTACCAACATGATCTTTCAGATCACATACAGTAATTACGCAAGCGTGTTACCTCTGAACGGAATCGAA
>OGDF01003949.1_pt1 | contig 17431 bp, 17 predicted proteins | sample 1570141 | NCBI WGS metagenome assembly OGDF01 (sample SAMEA4370581, study PRJEB24528) | human gut metagenome | reverse complement strand
ATTTGGAAAATATTTACCCAAAGCTTCTTCAGAAATTTTTCTTGCGTCAATACAATAAACTCTTCCTTTATAACCTTTTAATACTTTCTTCAAATAATCTGCATCTTTAACAGTATTAATAACAATTGCACCAGTTTCCTTTAAACCTGCAGTAACATCAACACTTTCTAAAAGTGTATCATCTACAACAACAACATAATCTGGCTCATAAATATTGCTATGAATAACAATAGGACTATTACTAATACGATTGTAAGCAGTAATAGGAGCTCCCATTCTTTCTGGACCATATTCTGGAAAACCTTGAATATATTTGCCAGTATTAAATGCAGCATCCGCAAGCAGAAGTGAAGCAGTTTTTGTACCTTGACCGCCTCTGCCGTGCCATCTAATTTCAACTAAATTGTCCATTGTAACCTCCTTAAAAATAATGTATAATTTGTCTTTGCACAAGAATTTTTATATAATAAATTTCTTATGCAATAATTTTATTTCTTAAGGAAAAATATTTATTTTAAATTTATTGTAATTTTCCTAAGAAATTAATAATAAAAATTTACAAATTTAGTATAGTATTAAACTTCAACTATGTCAAGAAAACTGACCATAAAATGCAAAAAAATAAAATGCAAAATACGCAATTTTACTTGACTTTTTGCCCTTTTGCGTATAATATATTTATAGAAAATTATGGATATAAAAAATCTATAAAAGTTTGTTATAAATGGCAATAATAATATGGAATGGAGGATTCTATGGGAGAGGTTATAGTAATAACATCAGGAAAAGGTGGAGTAGGAAAAACAACTACAACAGCAAATCTTGGTTCTGCCCTAGCCCTAAATGGCAAAAAAGTAGTATTAGTAGATACTGATATAGGCTTAAGAAACCTAGACGTAGTAATGGGACTAGAAAACAGAATTGTATATGACATAGTAGATGTTGTAGAAGAAAAGTGCAAACTAAGACAAGCTCTTATAAAAGACAAAAGATTTGAACAATTGTTTTTACTTCCAGCTGCTCAAACAAGAGACAAAAGTGCTATAAATGAAGAACAAATGAAAGACCTAACTAACAAACTAAAAGAAGAATTTGATTATATTTTAATAGACTGTCCGGCAGGAATAGAGCAAGGTTTCAAAAATGCAATTGCTGGTGCCGACAGAGCAGTTGTTGTAACAAATGCAGAAATATCTTCAATAAGAGATGCAGATAGAATAATAGGATTACTAGAAGCATCAGAAATAAAAAATCCAGAGCTTATTATAAATAGATTAAGACCTAATATGGTTAAAAAAGGCGAAATGATGGATGTAAACGACATCGTAGACCTTCTATCAATTAACCTTATTGGTGTCGTTCCAGATGATGAATTTATAATAACTCAAACAAATAAAGGAGAACCTGCAGTAATTAATAAGAAAGCTCCTTCAGGAAAAGCTTACTTAGAAATTGCAAGAAGAATTTTAGGAGACAACATAGATGTTACAATTCCGGGAAAAGATGAAGGATTCTTTGCTAAAATAAAGGGAATATTTAGAAAAAAATAATTATTGGAGGAAAAGATGTTTGAAAATATTATAAGCTTTTTTAAAAAAATGGGAAGAAAAGATGCATTAGAAGAAAAATCTAAAGATACAGCCAAAGAAAGATTACAATTAGTATTAACACAAGATAGAGCCAATGTGTCTGCAGACTTCCTAGATATGATGAGACAAGAAATTATAGATATAATAAAAAAATACATAGATGTAGATGAAAACCAAATAGACGTAAAATTAACCAACAGAACAAACGAAGATGGAACAATTGGTGCACCTGCATTATATGCGAACATTCCTATTGCGGGAATAAAAGAACATCTTGTAAAAAAAGAAGAACCAAAAGCAGAAGAAAATAAAGAAGAAAAAGTAGAAGAAAAAGAAGTTGTAGAAGAAACAAAAAATACAGAAACAGAAGAAATAGTAGAAGATGTAAAAGAAGAAAAAGAAAAAGAAAAACAAGAAAACAAAGAAGAAGTACAAGATACAAAAGAAATAACTGAAAAAAATGCTGAAGAAGCAACAAAAAATAACCCAAAACCAAAATCGAAAAATAAAAAGAATACTACAAAACCAAAGCAAAAAGAACCTAAAAAAGATAACCAAGAAAAGAACGAATCAGAAGCAAACAAGACTAAAGAGGTTTAAAGAATGATAAAAAAAATATTTAAAAATATGGACTGGGGAATTTTATTTTGTATTGGAATATTACTTGCAATTGGGTTAGTTTCATTATTTTCAGCCACACAAGGAACAAACTTTGATGAATTTAAAAAACAAATAATGTGGCTATTAATAAGTTTGCCAATTATGATAATAGTAATATTTGTAGATTATAATACAATATCAAAAATATCGCCAATCCTCTATGTTTTTATGCTAATAACATTGGTTGCAGTCTTGTTCACAGAACCAATAAATGGTGCAACCAGCTGGTTTAATATAGGATCAATATCAATACAACCATCAGAGTTTGCAAAAATAATTGTAATTTTAGTTTTAGCAACATACATATCAAGAATACAATCTAGAGAAAAAAATGCAATCAGCAAACCTTTAAAACTATTAATGGCACTTATAATTGTTGGAATACCAACATTATTAATTATAAAACAACCAGATTATGGTACAGCACTTACATTTGTAGTTGCAACAGTATTTATGTTATTTACATCTGGAATAAAGAAGAGGTATATAATAACTGGTATTTTATTGGTAGCAATAATGCTACCTGTATTATATTTCTTTGTTTTACCAGAACATGCAAAAACAAGAATAGATGTATTCTTAAATCCAAATTTAGACCCTAGAGGAGCAGGATATAATGTAATACAATCTAAACTTGCAATAGGTGCTGGGGAATTTTTAGGAATGGGACTTTTAAAGGGAAATCAAACACAACTTGGTTTCTTATATCCAAAAACAACAGACTTCATATTTGCAGTAATTGGTGAAGAAATGGGCTTTATAGTTGCAGCAACTGTTATAATTACATATATAATTTTAATTACAAGAGCAGTATATGTAGCCAAAACAGCTAAAGACAACTTAGGTTCATATATAGCAATAGGAATTGCAGGAATATTTTTATTTCATATGACAGAAAACATAGGAATGACAATGGGATTATTACCAATTACAGGTGTACCACTTCCTTTTGTAAGCTATGGAGGAAGTTCACTTTTAACAAACTTAATAATGATAGGTCTACTTTTAAACATAAGCGGAAGAAGACAAAAGGCAATATTTATAGATTAAAAAGAGGTAAATTTTGAAAATAGGAAATGTAGATTTAGAAAATAATATATTTTTAGCACCAATGGCAGGTATTACAGACCTGCCATTTAGATTAATATGCAAAGAAAATAATGCAGGGCTAGTATACACAGAAATGGTAAGCAGCAAAGCTCTTCTTTATGAAGACGAAAAAACAAAGCTTTTATTAAAAACTTGCGATAAAGAAAAGCCACTTGCAGTACAAATATTTGGAAGCGACCCAGAGGCAATTGCATATGCAGCAGATTTTACAAGTAAAATAGGTCAAATAGTAGATATAAATATGGGATGTCCTGCTCCAAAAGTTGTAAAAAACGGTGATGGAAGCAAGCTATTATTAAATCTAGAATTAGTAGAAAAAATAGTAAAAGCAGCAGTTAATGCAAGTAGTGTTCCAGTAACAGTAAAAATGAGAATAGGCTGGGACCAAGAACATATAGTGGCTATAGAAGCTGCAAAAATAATAGAAAAAGCAGGAGCATCTGCTATAACAGTACACGGAAGAACCAGAAGCCAATACTATTCTGGCTCAGCAGATTGGGATATAATAAAAAAAGTAAAAGAAAGTGTAAATATTCCGGTTATTGGAAATGGAGATATTAGAAACTGCTATGAAGCAAAAAAAGCGTTAGAAAAATCTAATGTAGATGCAATAATGATAGGACGTGCTTCTTTAGGAAATCCTTGGATATTTAAACAAACAGTAGAATATTTAAAAACAGGAAGAGTATTACCAAATCCAACAGATGAAGAAAAACTAGACACAATAATAAAACACTTAGAAATGGAAATAGAAGAAAAAGGCGAATTTATAGCAGTAAGAGAAATGCGTAAACATATAAGTGCATATACCAAAAACATGAAAAATTCTAGCCAATTTAGAAGCATAATAAATACTTTAGAAAGTAAAGAAGAAGTAGAAAATGCACTAAAAGAATATTTTAAAAATTATACAATATAATTAAAGTAGAAAACAAACTTCTACTTTAATTTTTTTAGTTTATTTATTAGAAAAGTCAATATGCCTTTCCGGAATAAAATATTGCGCATAATAAATTTATTTAAAATTTTCAATTTAATAGAAAATTATAAAAAAGAAAAAGGAAAAACAAAAAATTTAAAATTTTTAAGTTTTTTCTAATATAAAAAGGATGTGATATAAAATTAAATTTAATAAAAAAATAATAATCATAATTGTTTCTATAGTGTGCATAATAGAAATTATATTTTTAATAAAAAACATTACAAAAAAGGATTATAAAAATTCAAATATTGGAAATAATATCAGTAACAAAACTTTAGAGCAAATAGAAGAATATATAAAAAATATTAGTGAATATGAACTAACAGCCGAAATAACAATAGAAAGTAATAAAAATACAAACAAATATAAAATAAAGCAAATTCATAACAAGCAAGAGGACAAACAAGAAGTATTAGAACCAGAAAACATAAAAGGTGTTACATTATCATATAAAAATGGAACACTAGAAATAAAAAATACAAGGCTTAATCTAAATAAAATTCAAAGCAATTATCCATACATTTATAATAACAATTTGTGGCTTAATTCTTTCATAGAAGAATACAAAACTACGGAGAATAAAAAAATAGAAGAAAACGACGAAAACATAATAATAACAGTAGAAAATAAAACAGAAAAAATAAGATACAAAGAGCTATATATCGACAAAAAACAAGGAAAAATTACAAAATTATTATTGCAGGATAATAGCAAAAAAACAAAAATCTACATATTATATACTGAGATAACAGTAAAATAAATTTTACTATAGATCTTAAAACTAATATTAAAATATATCAGGCAACAAATCTAAAGTTATATAAAACATTAGGAGTGAAAAATATGATAGTAAAAAGAGGAGATATGTTTTATGCTGATTTAAGCCCGGTTGTTGGTTCAGAACAACGGAGGGATAAGACCTGTTGTAATAATACAGAACGATATGGGAAACAAACATAGTCCAACAGTAATAGCAGCAGCAATAACTTCTCAAATGGGAAAAAGCAAACTACCTACACACATAGAAATTGGTCCAGAAAATAGTAAATTAAAAACAGAATCAATAGTACTTGCAGAGCAAATAAGAACAATAGATAAAAGTAGGCTTAAAGAAAAAATAGGGCATATAGACGATGCAAGTATAATGAGTCAAATAAACAGCGCATTAGGAGTAAGCTTTGGACTAGATGAATAAGTGCGCTATACTGTAAAAAAGACTTGAAATTTTTAATAAAATCTCAAGTCTTTTTTTATATATGAGGAAAGGGCATATTAACTTTTTAGAACAAAATATTGTATAAATTTAAACTTTAAGCTGTTTAATAATTTTTATTTCATTATATAAATCTGTAATTCTTTGATTTTTATTTGCTAATGTAGTCCTATATTCTTGCATAATTTGATGGTAATTTTGGAAAGTTTCACCAGTAGAAAATAACATTTCCATACCTTCTTTATAATAATCACGTTTCTTTTGTTTATCTGTTTTTTGCATTTTAGCATTGTAAGAATCAATAAGCTCTAAACGCTTAATATTTTCTTTTAAATAATCCACATAATCATAAACAAGACTAATTTCATATTTAGTATCTTCAATAACAATTTTAAACAATGCCTTTAATATAACAGGACTAATCTTTCCCATTTGAGAATTCTCCGAAAGTTGACCTAGTGCAACAGTAGTTTTTATATCTGCGGGTTTAGTATCTTTTATTAAGTCTTGAAGCGTTTCAGAAATATGAACGTGGGTTGTATAATGTCTTTTAGTTACTAATGCATCATATTCATCTGCCACACGAATTATTTTTGCAACGAAAGGAATATCTTTTGCAGTAAGTCCACTTGGATAACCAGAACCATTTAAAGCCTCATGATGATAAAGAGCTCCCTCTGCATAAGGACGTAGTTTTAAATCATCCATACAAATTTTGTATCCTAAAGTTGTATGAGTCTTCATAATTTCAAATTCTTCTTCTGTAAGCTTAGCAGGTTTAGTCAAAATTGCAGCAGGAATCATTGATTTACCAATATCATGCAAATAGCCACAAACAATTGCATGTACGGTAAATTTTTTATTTAATCTTAACTGCTGACAAATTCTTCCACACAAATCACCAACATTTTCGCAATGTTGCTTAGTCATAGCATCCAAACTATCTAATACAGATAGCTCGTAACGCATATTTTTATCTAAATTATATGTTTTTAATGATGCTGAATCGTAAAAATTAAATTTTTCTCCAACCATAGAATTTCTCCTTAGTAAGTTAATCTATAAAAATAATAGCATTTATAATAAAAAAAAGCAATATATTTTTCCAATGTACTACTCCTGAAAATATGGAAATAAAATAATAAATTAATTGGCAAAAAAATAATACAATTGAAAAAGAATATTTGATTTTAAATAAGTCATTTTGTTTTGATTCTTATATTCTTATTCAATGTATTATTTTTAATAAAATTTTAAGTTAAAGATTATTCTTTATTTTCTTTTTTATTATCTTTTTCGTCTTTTAATACTTCTTTTATTGCTCCTAAACTAGATAGGGTAGATGTTGCTTCGAATGGAATGAATACTTTGTTTGCTTCTCCATTTGCAATATCTTTTAAAGCTTCTAAAGATTTTAATTGAACTAGAGTATCATTTGGTTTGGCTTTCATCATTGCTTCATAAACCATATGTACTTCATCAGCTCTTGCTTCTGCAACTTTTCTAATTGCTTGAGCCTCACCATCGGCACGTCTAATTTTAGATTCCTTTTCAGCTTCAGCTTCTAATATAGCAGCTTCTTTTTTACCTTGTGCAAGTGTAATAGCAGATTGTCTTTCACCTTCTGCTTGTAAAATTTGAGCTCTTTTTGTTCTTTCTGCATTCATTTGCTTCTCCATAGAATCTCTAATGTCTGCAGGAGGAGTAATATCTTTTATTTCAACTCTATCAATTTTACATCCCCAAGAATCTGTAGCTTCATCAAGAATAGCTCTTAATTGCTCGTTAATCATATCTCTTGAACTAAATGTAGAATCTAAATCCATTTTACCAACAATATCACGTATTGTAGTAATTGCTAAATATTCAATACCTTTCTTTAAACTTTGAATTTCGTATACAGCTTTTGCTGGATCTGTTACTTTATAGAACACAACTGTATCTATTGTAATGGTTACGTTATCTTTAGTAATAACATTTTGTGGTGGTACATCCATTGTTTGTTGTTTTAAGCTAACAACACTTCTAACACGATCAATAAATGGAATTATAATGGTAAGACCTGCATCAGCAACCTTGTGGAATTTACCCAATCTTTCTATAATATAAACCTCAGATTGTCTTACAACTTTAATTGAATTAAATGCTATGACTACTATTATAACTAATAATACTAATAAAACCCACATCATAGTAAAAATCCTCCTTTAAATTTTAATTTACAATTTCCATTATATCATAAAAATACCAGAAAATAAAGAGTTTTCCCAAATTAAGAAAAATAGGATTGCTAGTTAAAGCTTGTTTAGACTTTTTTCGATATATTTTTACACTAATTTTTTTAGAATATTATTTGGACAGGTTGAATAGTATTTATAAAAAAAGGAGGAATTTTTTATGTGGCAAACTAAAGAAATAAGTCAAATTTTTAAAGAATTAAAAACGAGTTATAAAGGATTAAATGAAAATGATGTAAAACAAAGACTAGAAAAATATGGAAAAAATACTTTAAAGGAGAAGAAAAAAGAGAGTATATTCATAAAATTTATAAAACAATTTAACGATTTTATGATAATAACTCTTATAATAGCTGCAATAATTTCGGCAGTTGTTTCAAAAATGAATGGAGAGTCGGATTATATAGATTCTATTATTATAATTGCAATTGTAATTTTTAATGCAATTATGGGACTAGTTCAGGAGCAAAAGGCAGAAAAATCGATAGAAGCATTAAGGAAAATGACAGCCCCAGTTGCAAAGGTTATAAGAAATGGAAAAGTGCAAGAAGTAAAAGCATCAGAAGTAGTACCAGGAGATATTGTAATTTTAGAGACTGGAAATTATGTTCCAGCAGATTGTAGATTAATAAAAAGTTATAATTTAAAAATAGAAGAGTCAAGTTTAACTGGTGAAACAGTTCCATCGGAGAAAGAAGCAGATAAAGTTTTAAATAATGATATTGCAGTTGCAGATATGAAAAATATGGCATTTGCAACTACAATAGTTGTAAATGGTCACGCAGAGGCAGTTGTTGTAGATACTGGAATGAATACAAAAGTTGGAAAAATTGCGGGAATGATAATAGAAGATGAAGCACCAGAAACACCAATTCAAAAAAAGCTTGGAGAGGTTGGAAAAACACTTGCAATAGTTTGTATAGTAATTTGCATTCTTATATTTGTAATAGGAATATTTAAAAAAATTCCTATTATAGAAATGTTTATGACATCTGTAGGCCTTGCTGTTGCTGCCATACCAGAGGGTCTACCTGCAATTGTAACAATAATGTTATCTATAGGCGTTACAAAAATGGCAAAGAAAAATAGCATAATTAGAAAATTACCTGCCGTAGAAACTTTAGGAAGTAGTACTGTAATATGTTCAGACAAAACAGGTACATTAACACAAAATAAAATGACTGTAACAACAATTAAAGACTGTGATGGCACATCTAGAAATAAAAAAATGATATTAGAGCTTGCGACAATGTGTACAGATACAACAGAAGAGCATATAAATGGAACAAAAGAAGCAAAAGGGGAACCAACAGAGGTTGCAATTACGAATGCAGCATTATTAAATGGAATTAGTAAATCATATTTATACGAACAAATGCCAAGAATAAATGAACTTCCATTTGATTCAACAAGAAAAATGATGACAACTATTCACAAAATAGGGAATAAATATAGAATAATAACAAAGGGAGCACCAGATGTGTTAATAAGAAAATGTATTAAGTATTATAAGAATGGTCAAATACTTCCAGTATTCGAAATAGAGGAATTAATAAAATTGCAAAACCAAGAAATGGCACAAAGAGCTTTAAGAGTAATTGCAGTAGCATATAAAGATGTAGATACAATGCCAAACTTAAATAGTGCAGAAAATGTGGAAAACAATCTTGTGTTTTGTGGATTAATAGGAATGATAGATCCACCAAGAGAGGGAGTAAAAGAAGCTGTTTCAACTTGCAGAAAAGCAGGAATAAAAACAGTAATGATAACCGGAGACCACTTGCAAACAGCCAAGGCAATTGCAAAAGAATTAGGAATACTAAGAAAAAATGACCTAGCAATAGATGGTCAAACATTAGAAAAAATGAGTAAAGACGAATTAGAAAAAAATATAAAAAAATATTCGGTATTTGCCAGAGTTTCGCCAGAGCATAAAGTAAGAATTGTAAAGGCATTTCAGGTAACAGGAGGAGTTGTTGCAATGACAGGAGATGGAGTAAACGATGCTCCCGCATTAAAAAATGCAGACATTGGGATTGCTATGGGAAAAGGAGGTACAGATGTTGCAAAAAATGCGGCAGATATGGTTTTAACAGATGATAATTTTGTAACAATAGTAGAAGCAATAAAACAAGGAAGAAATATATTTGATAACATCAAAAAAGCAATACATTTTTTAATTGCAACAAACATAGGCGAAATTGTAACAATATTTTTAGGATTAATTTTAGGAATGAAATCGCCACTACTTGCAATACAATTATTATGGGTGAATTTAGTTACAGACTCACTTCCTGCAATTGCACTTGGACTAGAAAAACCAGAAAAAAATATAATGGAAAAAATGCCAAGAAATCCAAAGAAAAGCATATTTGCAGGAGGATTATGGAGTAAAATAATAATAGAAGGATTAATGATTGGAACACTTACACTAGTAGCTTTTTCAATAGGAAATAAATTTTGGGGACTAGAAATAGGCAGAACAATGGCATTTGTTGCAATAGGATTAATAGAATTAGTACATAGTTTAAACATAAAAAGCACAGAAAGTATATTTAAATGTGGACTATTTGAAAATAAATTTTTAATTGGAGCAGTTATATTAGGAACATTAATGCAAATAATAGTTGTAATAATACCAAAACTTGCAGAAATATTTAGTCTAAAACCATTAAATATTGAGCAATGGTTAATAACAATAATAATTTCTGTAATGCCAGTAGTACTAATGGAAATACAAAAAGCAATACAAAGTTCAAATGTGAATTTGGTAGAACTTAGCGAGAAAAATGCATAAAAAATTTGCATTTTGGCAGAATATGTAGTATAATAGAATTTGTCGCGGTAAAAAGGAGCGTGAAATTATTTTAAAAATTAGGTTAAAACACGGCACAAAAGAACTTTTTAAATTGCTAGCAATCATTACAGCAGCCTTATTTATAATAATGTTAATTGTATTTATAAAATATAATCCACTATACGAAGTAAAACTAAACGGCGAAACAATAGGCTATGTAAAAAATAAGCAAGCAATGGAAGAACTAATAAATTGCAAAGTTTTAACATCAGATAATGAATGTGCAGTATTTACAACATTAAATGTGCCATTAACATATGAGCTTAAATTAAGTAGTAATAAAGAAACTGATGAACAAGAAATTATAAACATACTTGCAGAAAATGCAACAACAACATATAAAGTATATGCAATAGCAGTAAACAACAAAATAAAAACATATGTAAACACTTTGGACGAAGCTGAAAGCATCGTTTCAGATATGAAAGAAGAGTATTCAGAAGATGTAGCTGAAGTTTCAATAGAAGAACAATATACGCAAAACTTAGAAGAAGTTGGAACCGTAGAACTAGCTGTTGCAAAATCTAGCATAGATACAGACCTAAGGGAGATAAAAGACGAACAAGAAAGAATTGCAAAAGCTACATTCAATGGAGTATATTTTTCAGTAAAACCAGTAGTAGGAAACATTACATCAAGATATGGAGTAGTGGAATCTAGTGTAAGAGACCACGCACACGGTGGATTAGACATAGCAGCACCTGCTGGAACAGCCATAAAAGCATCAGCAGGAGGAACCATATCTTATTCTGGATGGATGAGTGGATATGGATATTTAATAATAATAGACCACGAAAATGGAGTACAAACATATTATGGTCACTGTAGCAAATTATATGCAAAAGTTGGAGAAGAAGTAGAAGCAGGAGACGTAATTGCAGCAGTTGGTTCAACTGGAAATTCAACAGGAAATCACTTACACTTCGAAATAAGATTAAACGGAACAAGAGTAAATCCAGAAACATATGTATATTAAAAATTTCAAAATTTTTCGCCCAAAGGGGACGCCCCCTTGGGCGATTTTTGAAACTAAAAAGGCTTGAACTTTTTACTATGAATTAAAATCTTAATTGTAACGAATTTCTAACAAAAAGTTCACAATCTATTCACAAATCTAGTGTATCATAATAATAGTTAAGGATACAATATTAATATATAAGTTAGGAAGGAAGAAAACAAATGGAAGAAAACAAAGATGTAAAAACACCAGATGGAGTAATAGACAATAAATCTGGCAAAGAATTTAAAACAGTAAATCAAAGTAAAGGTGAAAAAAATAAATCTAATTTTAACTTTGGAAAAACAGTGGCAGTGCCATTTTTAAGTGGAGTCTTAGGTGCTGGAATAGTGCTTGGTACTTGCTTTGGAGTACCTACTATAAAAGAAAGGTTAGTAGAAACAAATAATAAATCTGTAGAAACAAGTACAGATACAACTAGTACAGCAATTAATACAACACAAATATCTTTAGAAAATTATTCAGAAACAGGAATAGCAGTTGCTAAAAAAATACTACCATCAATAGTTGGAATAAAAGTAGAATATCCAGTAAACTCAATATTTTTAACTCAACAGACAACAGCTTCTGCAGAAGGATCTGGAATAATATTAAGTGAAGATGGATATATATTAACAAATAATCACGTTGTAAATTCAAGTTCAAGCTCTACAACATATTCTTTAGGAGAGGCCTCTAGGGTTATTGTATATTTATACAATGATGAAACAGAATATGAAGCAAAAGTAGTAGGAACAGATACGGAAACAGATTTAGCAGTTATAAAAATAGAAAAAACTGGATTAACAGCAGCAGAACTTGGAGATTCTGATAGTGTTCTTGTTGGAGAATATTCAATGGCAGCAGGAAATCCTTTGGGAATGCAAAGCACAGTTACAGTAGGTGCAATAAGTGCTGTAAATAGAGAAGTTACAGACTCGGACGGAAAAACATTTACACTAATTCAAACAGATGCTGCCATAAACTCTGGAAACAGCGGAGGAGCTTTAGTAAATAGCAAAGGCCAAGTAATAGGAATAAATACACTAAAAGTTTCTGCAACAGGTGTAGAAGGAATGGGCTTTGCAATTCCAATAAATTCCGCAAAACCAATATATGAACAATTAATTCAATATAATAAAGTAAAGAGACCATATATAGGAATAAGTGGTAGAGACTTAGACTCAAAAACAGCGTCAAGAAACAATTTAGTTGAAGGAATATATGTAGTGTCTGTAGAAGAATATTCAGCAGCAGAAGAAGCAGGAATTAAAGCTGGAGACGTAATTGTAAAAGCTGATGGTCAAGAAGTAAAAACAATGACAGAATTAAATACAGTAAAAAATAAACATAGTATTGGTGACGAAATGACAATTACAATAAATAGAAAAGGCCAAGAAAAAGAACTTAAATTAACTTTAAAAGAACAAAAATAAATACAAAGTAGTTACATTTAGTTCACAAAAAGAACAAAATCCATTGGTATTATATAACCATAGTTAGTAAATAGTTATTCCGTTACTAACTAAAAAATAAAAACATCCCCTTTTATTTTCTTATCGACTGCCAAGAGAAAGGCAGTCGATTTTTTATACTTGCAAATTTATTTATTACAATATATAATTAGGAATGCAAAATACTGAATAATGGCAAGAAAGGAAAATAAAAATGAAAAGCAATAAAGCAATGGGAACAATACAAACGATAATACTTGTAGTTATAATAGGAATTATAGTTGCAATGGGAGTATATTTTATTAGAATGAAATATGGAGAAGCAAAATTACAAACGGTAAAAACAGATATGCTTCAGGTACAATGGAAAGTTAAGGACTATATGGATAAACGTACAGCCGAAAAAAAGGATAAGGTATATCTTGGTACTAAAATAGCTGAGGCAATGGACGACCCACTTGTACAAGATTTTTTAAATAAAAATATTTTATCAGAAGAAGAATATGAAAAATATTATGTATTAAAAGATCAAGACTTACAAGAAGCAGGACTAGAAATTACAAATTATGAAGACAGCTATTATCTTGTTAATTATGATGAATATGAAATTATAATGACAAAAGGGTTTAAATATAATAAAACAGAGACACTATATAGATTATCTCAAATAAAAGAAGTAACCGAAACAATTGAAAACACAGAAAAATAATGTTTGATATTGTTAAAATTTAATAATAGTAAGCAATAAAGTTAAATTAATATTTAAAATTGAAAATGTAATTTTTAGAAAGGAAAAATATGAAAGAAAAAGAAGAACAAAGGTTAATAAATCTTAAAGAAATAGAAGAAAACTTATATAAAGAAAAAAATTTACAATATATTTGTGGAATAGATGAAGCAGGGCGTGGACCACTTGCAGGTCCAGTTGTTGTGGCTGCTTGCATAATGCCAAGAAATTCTATGATAGAAGGAGTAAATGACTCTAAAAAAGTATCAGAAAAGAAAAGAGAATAATTATTTGAAATTATAACAAACGAAGCTATTAGCTATGGTGTTGGTATAATAGACCAAAAAGAGATAGATAGAATAAATATATTAAATGCAACAAAAGAAGGTTTAACAATGGCTGTAAAAGAGCTAAATCCAAGACCAGATTTAATAATAGTAGATGCTTTAACTAAAATAGATACAGACGGTATTCCATATGAATCAATTATAAAAGGTGATGCTAAATGCTATTCTATATCGTGTGCATCAATAATTGCAAAAGTTACAAGGGACAGAATAATGAGAGAGTGGGACCAAGTGTATCCTCAATACGGCTTTATAAAACATAAAGGATATGGAACAGCAGCACACATAAATGCTATAAAAGAATACGGACCTTGTCCAATACATAGAAAATCCTTTATAAAACATTTTATATAAAATTTGGTGATTGCAATAAAAAACATTGACGATAATAATCATAGAAAAAAATTGCAGCCAAATAAATAGAATATTAAATGTGATTAAACTTTGAGAGAACAAACTATAAATTTGAAACTAAAATTTATATGTAAAAGGAGAAAATAACTAGATATGAATATATTAGATATTATAGAGAAAAAACAAAATAATAAAAAATTATCTAAAGCAGAAATAGAATATTTTGTAAAAGAATATACAGCTGGAAATATTCCAGATTATCAGGCTGCTGCACTTGTTATGGCAATTTATATTAACGGAATGGATGAAGAAGAAATAACACATTTAGCGTTAGCTATGGCTTATTCTGGTGATGTATTAGACTTATCAAAAATAGGAGATGTTGTAGATAAGCATAGCACAGGAGGAATTGGCGATAAAATAACATTAATTCTAATGCCAGTTGTTGCATCACTTGGAGTAAAAGTTGCAAAAATGTCTGGAAGAGGACTAGGCTTCACAGGGGGAACAAAGGATAAATTGGAAGCAATTCCTGGGTATAAAACAGAAATTAGCATAGATGAATTTATAAACAATGTAAATAAAATTGGAATAAGCTTAATTGGTCAAACAATGAACTTAGCACCAGCAGATAAAAAAATATATGCATTAAGAGATTCAATAAATTGTACTGCAAACATTCCACTTATAAGCTCTAGTATAATGAGTAAAAAAATTGCTGCAGGAGCAAGTAAAATTGTGCTAGATGTAACTTGCGGAAGCGGTGCATTTATGAAAACAAAAGAAGAAGCAGAAGAACTTTCAAAAATAATGATTAACATAGGAAAATTAGCTAAAAAAGAAACAGTTTGTGTAATTACAAATATGGATCAACCTTTAGGAAGAATGATTGGAAATACATTAGAAATTATAGAAACTGTGGAAGCACTAAAAGGTAAGTTAGAACCAGATGTAAAAGAAGTTGTACTAGAACTTGGAGCATATATGTTAAAGTTAGACGGAAAAGGCAACAATATAGAAGATAATAAGAGAAAAATCGAAGAAGCTATTTATAATGGAAATGCTTATGCAAAGTTTTTAGAGTTAATTCAAAATCAAAGTGGAGATATTAGTTACATAGAAAATACTGAAAAATTCGCAAAGGCAAGATATAAACTTCCAGTAATAGTCGAAAAAGAAGGATATGTTACAAAATTGAATGCAGAAGAAGTAGGAAAAATCGCAATGCATTTAGGTGCCGGAAGAGAAAAAAAGGAAGATAACATAGATTATAGTGTTGGAATAGAACTTTGTAAAAAGGTTGATGACCATATAGAAAATGGGGATACTGTTGCATTTATTTATGCAAATAACGAAGAAAAAGGAAAATTGGCAGTAGAAAAGCTAAAACAAAACTATATAATTTGTGATCATAAAGCAGAAAAAATACCAGATATACTAGAAGTAGTAAAATAATAATAAATAGAAATAAAAAGAGCTCTTAATTTAAGTATTTTAGTTTTATCTAAAACTACTTAATTAAAGAACTCCTTTTATTTTGTAAGATATCACACTAATTCTTTTTTATTGCGCACTAGAATTTATTTTTAAAATTTGAGTGTACCAATAAATTTTTAACTGTATAAAAAATTCAAAACCTAAGATTTAAAGAGTTATTCTATTTTAAAATAAATTTATATTTGGAAAATCTGAACTAGAATTTAAGCCTAAATTTGTAAGTGTTAAATACAAATCTTTATCTTGCAAATATCTATTTACATTTTTTAAAGAAACACCAGTTTCCGAAGATAGAGTTTCAACCGAAACAGAATTATCAGAGTCTGTTAAAAAATTCTTCAACTGATTTATATCGTTTTCATCTTTAGCTCTGCAATTAGGGCATACACAATCTTTAGATGCAAAAAAACAACCACAACGTTCACATTTATTTAAATTCATTTGTTACCTCCATAAAAATAAAATTTTTATTCATATTTTGTCACATTTTATCATAAAAAGAAGAAAAAGAAAATAGAAAATACGAAACAAATAAAATAATTTTGTTTCGTATTTTAATATTATAAATATAAATATGTGATTGTTAAAGTTAAATTACCATTATCACCACCTCTAGACCAATATAGTGTTGTACCACTAAACCAGACAGAGTGGGTAATATTTTCATTTGAACTATCAACTCGTTTTATGCCAACAATTGTTACACCAACATTAACCGATTGAGTTCCGCTGTCCGCCCCAAACTGTACTATATGAACCAGTTTTAAAATTAAGATCAGTTTTTCCAGCATTGTATCCAGCTGTATATCCAGAATTATATCCATCAGAATTTCCGTTGGTATATCCACTATTATAAGAATTTGTTACATCAGCACCAGTACCAGTAATTTTTGTTCCATTAACCCAAGCTGTTTTTCCATTAGAAAGATTATCAGCTATTGCATCTGCTTGAGTCTGAGAAGCAAGAGAAGCAGCTTTTATAACTCCTTTTCCATTATGATATCCAGCTGGAATTGTATAACTTCCGCCAGCATTCAATGTGGCAGTCTTTTCTCCTTGATTTGTCATAGTACCTGTAATTTTTGTTCCGTTAACCCAAGCTGTATATCCGCTTAATATTTGAGAAGCAATTGCCGTTGCAGACGTTTGAATTGATAGACTTGTTGTAGTTATTGTTCCTTCACCATTATGGTATCCTCTTGGAATGGTATAACTACTACCAGCATTTAAAGTTATTGACTTTGCCTCATTTTTAGTCATAGTTCCTTCTTTTAGAGTTCCTTCATTATCAGAAAAGAACGTTTTTCCAGATATAACATCTTCTGGAGATGCTGTTGCAAGAAGTTGTTCACTCTTGGCTAGTTTGGCTTCTAAATCATTTATACGATTACTACTTTTTCTATTTTT
>OGDF01003935.1_pt1 | contig 17492 bp, 16 predicted proteins | sample 1570141 | NCBI WGS metagenome assembly OGDF01 (sample SAMEA4370581, study PRJEB24528) | human gut metagenome | reverse complement strand
AATCAGCTAAAGCCTTTTTGATATAAAAGAATGGGGTAGATGGGATGGATACGTTATACAAGCATTTAAGAAGACGGGGAAGACGCCATAAGAAGAGAGGTGCATTGACTAATGGACGTGGTTTTATCAAAAACCGCGTGGACATAGACAAGCGTCCTACGATAGTAGACAAGAAAGTACGTTTTGGTGATTTGGAAATTGACACAGTCATTGGAAAGAATCACAAAGGAGCACTATTAACTATAAACGACAGGGTAACTGGACTAGTATGGATAAGACTACTTAGCGGGAAAGATGCCAGCCCGCTAACTAAAGCTGCCATCGATGCCTTGGAACCTTTTAGAGACCAAATACATACAATAACGGCAGATAATGGAAAAGAATTTAGTTTTCACGAAGAAATTGCACGTAAACTAAATATTTTTGTTTACTTTGCAAAACCATACCACTCGTGGGAAAGAGGAGCCAATGAAAACAGCAATGGTTTGATTAGGCAATACTTCCCGAAGGGTACGGACTTTAGGAACATAACCAATGAACAGGTAATGCGCGTTCAAAACATCTTAAACTCAAGACCGAGAAAAAGATTGGGTTACATGACCCCAAAGGAAAAATATAAATTATTAACTAACAATGAATTCGATACTGTTGCATTGTCAGTTTGAATTCAGGTCAGGTAAATACCTAAATTTAATATTTTATGAATCACAAAACGTTCGTTTTGGCCGGATTGGGCAGCTTTTCTCTGTTGTCGGCTTTGGGGCAAACAGCCCAATCACAACCTAATGTTATTTTTTTGGTAGCCGATGATTTGGGTTATGGCGACTTGTCTTGCTATGGCGCAACGCGGGTGGAAACGCCAAACGTTGACGGATTGGCTCAACACGGTGTGCGTTTTACTGATGCGCATGCGGTGGCATCAACTAGTACGCCTTCGCGCTACTCGATGCTTACGGGCGAATATTGCTTCCGTCGACCAGGAACTGACATTGCTACGGGTGATGCCGGCATGATTATACGTCCGGAACAGTATACGTTGGCCGATATGTTCAAGAGTTGTGGCTATACTACAGGGGCTGTAGGCAAGTGGCATCTGGGACTGGGAAGCAAGACGGGCAAACAGAACTGGAACGAAAAACTTGATATGGGACTCGACGACATCGGTTTCGACTATTACTGCGTCATGGCTGCTACGGCCGACCGTGTGCCCTGTGTGTATATTGAAAACGGAGTGGTGAAAGATTATGACTCTTCGGCACCCATATCGGTGAGCTATAGCAAAAATTTTGCCGGCGAACCTACCGGAAAGGATAACCCCGAACTGCTCACAAAACTGAAATCGAGTCACGGACATAATCAGGCTATCGTTAACGGCATTGGACGCATTGGATACATGAAGGGAGGAGGAAAGGCGTTGTGGCGCGACGAAGACATCGCAGACTCGATTGCGGCTTCTGCTATTCGGTTTATCGAACGAAATGCTGATAACCCATTTTTCCTGTATTTGTGTACGAACGATGTGCATGTGCCGCGCTATCCGCACGAACGATTCCGTGGTAAAAGTGTAATGGGACTTCGTGGTGAGGCTATCATGCAGTTCGATTACACGGTGGGACAGGTGATGGAAACTCTACGACGACTGAATCTTGACGAAAATACGTTGATTGTGATTACTAGCGATAATGGACCGGTGCTCGACGATGGATATCAGGATCAGGCACGCGAACTGGCGGGCGACCATAAACCCGGCGGACCATGGCGTGGGGGTAAATACAGCGCGTTCGAGGCCGGAACGGCGGTGCCGTTTATTGTGAATTGGCCGGCAGCTATCAAACAGGGTAAAGTGAGTGATGCGTTGGTTTCGCACATCGACCTGGTGGCTTCGATGGCTCAACTTGTGGGTGCTCAATTGCCTTTGGGGGCTGCACCCGACAGCCGTGACCAACTTGAAACGTGGCTGGGTCGCAGCGACGAACCAGCTCCGTTTGTAGCTGAAATGGCGCAGGACCATACAGTGTCGGTGCGCACGAGTCAATGGAAATACATAGAACCAAGCAATGGGGCGGCTAAACAGGGACAAACGGGTATCGAAACTGGCTACTCGAAGAAACCGCAACTCTACGATATCAGCATTTCGCGATACGAAACTGAAAACTTGATTGAAGCACAACCTGAAGTGGCCAAACAGTTTTCGCAGCATCTTGATGAATTGCGTCAGCCCAAAACAAGTGCCGACACTTGCTTCTGGTATCGATTGCTTACTCCACAACGCGAATCGCGCTGTGCTACGTCGACGGGGGTAGGCAACGGTCTGATTGGCAAAACTGAAGCTATGGGTGCGGATTCGCAATGGAAATTCGTGAAACGTCCTGAGGGCGATGGTTACGACATTGTGAACCGTGAAGATAAATCGTATCTGACACCTTGTGCTGTGCAACGACCGGCTTTGCAACTGCACACATCGGCTGAACGACCTGCAGAGGGATGGGTGCTGAAAACAAATGGTATCATGAACTGTCTGTTTAGCGTGACTTGTGGCACTTCGCAAATGAACCAAAGCGAAAAATCGAGAAATTACCAAATTCTGAATTGGGGTAACGGTACGAATACGACTGATGTGGGCTGCCTTTATGCGGCAGTGCTGACGGATGCTACAGTTGAGGGAATCGTTGAGGGAATCGAAACGGTTAAGACCGACCCTTCAAAGTTGGAAGTGAAGAATGGACGTTTCGTGTGGAACGGAAATGACAAGGATGTTGAACTTTACGAAATCACAGGTAAGCGTTGTTCACAAGGAAAAATGCCAACCGAAGGTATTTACATTGTGCGCAGCGGTAAAAAAGCCTGGAAAATCGCGTTGTAAAATTGAAAAATAATTGCAGTAATTGATTGTGAACAATTCTGAAACAACTGATTTCGCAGAATTATCAATAGGATAAACCCAAATAACAAAAAGCAGAACGCTATGTCCGACTGTGTGTCGAAACATAGCGTTCTGCTTTTTGTTACCTTAGTAAAGTTTACCTCCCACATATAAGATTAAAATAAGCTCCACCAAATATCTTCGTTTTCAGCCGTTTAATTCACGAGGTTCTTTGTTCTCAAAAATTTACTCCCCGATTGTTGAAATTAGTTCCGACCTTGATAAAATTAGTTCCGACCTTGTTGAAATTAGTTCCGAGCTAGTTTGAATTAGTTCCGAGCTAGTTTTGAAAATCTTGGAATTACTGATAATCAGTACTTTTGAAACTTCGCAAAAAACGGCAGTGCATACGCTTATTTTGCTTTTCAACGAACCTTTAATCGAGCTATTAAATTTTGTCTCTATTAAGATATATGCTAAAATCGTCATAGGTGTAACAAGCTTGGAACAGGTTCCTATAAAGTTTGGTACTAATTTTACTAAAGTTTCCGACCTTCTTTATTGGGGGTGGGAAACTTTAATGAAGGATTATATGGCACAACAACTGGGAAGTAGATTCAGAGCTGCATTCGACAACCTTTAAAAAGGATTATTTAGGATCGTAAATTTTGCAAATGCGCGAAAAAGTTCGTATATTTGTATAATATAGGATGCGGCTCGGCAATACCCTCGCTCAAAAGCAAGCTTTTGGCTTGTTGCTGCTCTCGCCTTTCACTATATTTGTTGCAGAAACATTTCTGCTTCTAAGTTTATGTCGGATATGCTTTAAAATATTTGAGCCATGTGGAAATTCTTTATTTTCTGGATAGTACTTTATGTTATTTACGTCTTTTATCTTACTATTCGCGCTCTTATTGACCCGAAGTTTGCTGAGAAATTGTCGGAAATGAATCGGAGAGAGAAAGGAAAGCGAGGAAAAGAGCTGGGAAATCTCGTTTCCATGCAACAAATGGCGGTTGGCCACCATGGTGTAATAGCGATGGAAGCCCAAAAGGTTGATATTATTATGTACTAAAGTTTCCCACCCTCTTTATTGGGGGGTGGGAAACTTTAGTTATTAATATTTGTTTTGTTTACAAGTATTTCAACAATGTTGTATGCAGAACCAAGTGGCAGAGGATATGACTCTGATGCACCAGATTTAGGACTGCCTGGAGGTAATGAGGTGTTTACAGGTCTTATAATTGCAATAATAGCAATTCCAATTGGATATGCAATATTAAATGCAGGTAAGAAGGAAAATAGTTCTGACGAAAGTCTATTTCCTGGAGGCTTAGGGTTGATTACCCTTTTAATCATCCGTTGAGGCCTATGATTGATTTACACTTTCCAGAGGCCACCCAAGTAAACCAGATTGTTCCGAAAACGGCCTTCTACCGGAATCTGGAAATAAATGCCCTTTTGCGCCAACATTTTGTAGAGGATGTGGAACGTATCGTTTGGTTGGCAAAGTTGGCTCCCTCTACGTTGAATGTGGAGGACGGCAAGACGGTACACGAAATCACAGTGTTTCATGTGCTGCTGAAAGCCAAGGAGGTGCCGGATGATGTGTTCACGGCCATCGACCGGCAGCTGCCGCGTCATGTGCTCTTTGTGCTGCAATATGCCGGGGAGTGCCGCCTTTTGTTGAACTACAAGGAATGGCTGGATGCAGCCAAGGGTACTTTTCGTATACTGAAAACCTTCCGCACGGATTGGTGCTCGGCTGAGGCACTTTCCCTTCAGTTGGAAGGAATGAACCTTGACAAGGTTTACGAATCGTTTGCCGGACAGATTTCCGGTTTCCGTACGCGCACGGCTGACGATACCAAACGTCTGATTGAGTTGCAAAAGCAATTGGCACAAAAGCAGCGGAGCATTGAAGCCCTGCAAAAGAAGGTGCGAGCGGAGAAGCAATTCAACCGACAGGTACAACTGAATGCAGAGGCGCGCGTATTAAAGCGTGAATGGGTATCTTTGCAGGAAGAAATAAACAAATTGAAACAACAACAAACAAAAAAGCAATAATTATGAGTTCAGAGATAATCGGTCACTTGGAGTTGAATTCTGCTTCGGGTACGCAGTTGAATATGGAGGCACTCTATCAGATTGCGCCTTCTGTATTTACCGAAGCTCGTGATGCCAAGACGGGCGAAATTGCTCGTAAGGTAAATTTCGACGCTTTGCGTGCCTTGTTGGGCGATGCCGTAAAGGAAGAAGGGGGCGAAAGCTACCAGTTTACGTGGGTGGGTAAACAAGCTGCCAAAGCAGAAGCGGCTCGGCCTACGGACAAGACCCTGCGCCCGGTGGTGGAGGATTCGGTGGATTGGAATAACACCAAGAACCTGTATATTGAAGGCGACAACTTGGAAGTGCTAAAGTTGTTGCAGCGTTCTTATATGGGGGGGTAAAAATGATTTACATCGACCCGCCTTACAACACGGGTAACGACTTTGTTTATAACGATGACTTTGCGCGCACGGCAGCTGAGGAGGATTTGGAAGCAGGGAATGTGGACGAATTGGGCTTGCGCTATCGGAAGAACACGGATTCGAATGGTAAGTTTCATTCGGACTGGTGCTCGATGATTTATTCCCGTTTGTTGGTGGCAAGGTCGCTGCTGACGGAGGATGGGGTGATTTTTATTTCGATTGATGAACATGAGTGTTCAAATCTGAAGAAAATCGTAGACGAAATTTTTGGCGAGCATAACTTCATAGCGGAATTAATATGGTCTGCTGGAAGAAAAAATGATTCAAAACATATCTCGATTTCTCATGAATATGTGTTGTGCTATTTCAAAAATTCACAATACATATTTGACAATAAAATTACCTGGCGTGAAAAAAAACAAGGACTTAAGGAAATCTATTCTACTTACGAATCATTATTAAAGAAACATGGTTCTGACTACCAAACAATAGAAAAAGATTTAAAATCATGGTTTAAATCTTTACCTGATGGGCATCCTGCGAAAGACCATTCTCATTATAATAGAGTCGATGAACATGGCATATTTTTCCCAGATAATATTTCTTGGCCAGGAGGTGGTGGACCCAAATATGATGTCCTGCATCCTATAACAAAGAAACCTGTAAAAGTTCCTTCAAGAGGGTGGCTTACAAATGAGAAAACCATGAAAGAATGGATAGAACAAGGTCGCGTTTGTTTTGCAGATGATGAGAATGGTGTTCCTACTCTAAAGTCATATTTAAAAGATAGAGAAACGTCTGTTCCTTACAGTGTCTTTTATAAAGACGGTCGAGCTGCATCAAAGCGTTTAGCGAAACTAATAGGAGATAAAGTTTTTGAAAATCCAAAAGACGAAGAGGTTATTCAACGAATAATAGAGTTTTGTGGCACATCGGATAATGACATTGTATTAGATTTCTTTTCTGGTTCAGGAACAACAGCTCACTCTGTTTTTCTATCAAATAAAAATGATAACTTAAATCGAAAGTTTATATTGGTCCAACTTCCAGAGATTATTTCTATAGATAATGCTACATCTGAAAAATCTAAAAAAGTAGCAAAGGCTGCTATTGCATTATTGGATTCATTAAATAAACCGCATTCCATCCCAGAATTAGCCAAAGAACGCATCCGTCGTGCCGGAAAGAAGATCAAGGAAGAAAATCCGTTGACGACTCAGCATCTCGACACTGGTTTCCGCGTCTTTCGTTTGGACGAAAGCAACTATTTGGAAGTGAAGAAGTCGCCGAAGGAATACGACCAAGACATGTTGGGACTGTTTGTGGATAATATCAAGGCAGATAGAACAGATTTAGACTTGCTCTTCGGCTCGATGTTGGCTTGGGGCGTGCAGTTGGATATGCCGATGACTACCGAGCAAGTGAATGGTTGTACGGTTTACACGGTGAACGAAGGCGACTTGGTGGCTTGCTTCTCAGAGCCTATTACCGACAAAGTGATTCAAACAATAGCCGACAAGATGCCGCTGCGCATCCTGTTCCGCGACTCCTGCTTCACCGACGATGCCCAGAAAATCAACATCTACGAGCAGTTCAAGCAGTTGCTGGATTGGGCGGACGATGAGGCCTTCAAGAATATCAAAGTGATTTAAAAAGAAAGAAATGGAAGAGCAAAACAATAAGATACTCATCTATACAGGTGCGGATGGCCTAACCAAGATTGATGTGAAGTTGGAAGAGGAAACACTTTGGTTGACGCAGGCACAGATGTGCGAACTGTATCAGACCTCCAGAACGAATGTGGTAGAACACATCAGACATATCTATGAAGAGGGAGAATTGCAGGAAGAGGCAACCTGTCGGAAATTCCGACAAGTTCGCCAGGAAGGTGAGCGCATGGTGAGCCGGGAAATCCCTTACTACAACCTCGACATGATTATCGCCTTGGGTTATCGCGTGCGCTCCATCATCGCTACCCGCTTTCGCCAGTGGGCCACTCAGCGGCTGAAGGAATACATCACCAAAGGTTTTACGATGGATGACGAACGGCTGAAGAAATTGGGCGGAGGCGGTTATTGGAAAGAACTGATAGAACGCATCCGCGATATTCGCGCCACAGAGAAGGTGTTCTATCGGCAGGTGTTGGAAATCTACGCCACGAGCATTGACTATGACCCTCGTGCATCGGTGTCGCAGGAGTTTTTCAAGAAGGTGCAAAACAAGATTCACTATGCCATACACGGACACACCGCCGCCGAACTCATCGTGGAGCGTGCCGACTCGGAAAAAGACTTTATGGGATTGTTTACCTTTAGGGGTAATCAGCCAACCTTGGCGGAAGCCCGTACGGCAAAGAATTATCTGGATGAGAAAGAACTCCGTGCCATGGGACAGTTGGTTTCGGGGTATCTGGACTTTGCCGAACGGCAAGCCGAAAAAGAAGTACCGATGACCATGGACGATTGGGCAAAGTACCTGGACCGCATACTCACTTCTACCGGTGAACAGCTGTTGCAGGATGGAGGAAAGATATCTCATCTGGAAGCCATGGAGCATGCCACCACGGAATATAGAAAATACAAGCAACGTACGCTCAGCGATGTAGAACAGGATTATCTGGCCGCCATCAAAGCAATTAGTGATAAGGGAAAGAAAGGAGGCAAATCGTGAAAATAAAATATAAGCATCAACGCTTTCAGGCCGAAGCAGCCAAATGTGTGACCGACGTCTTTTTGGGGCAGCCTAAAAGCGAAGGCTTGGACAGCTTCCTGATGGACCAAGGAACAAACCGTGGATTATTTGAAGTGGAAGGGTTTGGAAACGCTCCGATAGCCTTGAGCCGCGACAGCCTTTGTGACAATGTCCGCAGCATTCAAATGGCCCAGGGCTTGAAGCCGATTGAACAGCTGCAGGGCGAAGGATTGACGCTGACCATTGAAATGGAAACCGGTACAGGTAAAACCTATACCTATATCAAGACGATGTTTGAACTGAACCGCCTTTATGGTTGGTCGAAGTTCATCATCGTGGTGCCCAGCATCGCGATTCGTGAAGGCGTGTTCAAGAGTTTTGAAAGCATGGCCGAGCACTTTGCCACGGAGTATGGCAAGCGCATGCAGTACTTTGTCTATGACTCCAAGCAACTTTCAAAAATCGACGGTTTTGCACAAGACAATGGTATCCATGTGATGGTGATTAACACCCAGGCTTTCAATGCTTCGTTGAATGAAGAGAAGAACCAGGAAGGCCGTAAGGGTGATGCTGCAGCCCGTATCATCTTCTCCCGTCGCGATGAATTCGGTTCTCGCCGACCGATAGATATTTTGGCTAAGACCAACCCTATCCTGATTATCGACGAGCCGCAGAGTGTGTTGGGAACAGACAAGAAGAATGCCACCCGTAAGGGTATCGAGCTCTTTCATCCGCTCTTCAAACTGCTTTACAGTGCTACGCACCGCAAAGATGACATCTATAACCTCGTGTTCCGTCTTGATGCCATCGATGCCTTCAACAAGAAACTGGTGAAGAAGGTAGAAGTGCGTGGCGTACACCAAGTGGGGTCTACAGCAACCAACGGTTATGTATTTCTGGATGAAATTGTTATCAGCAAGGGAAATCCAAGAGCCCGTATCGGGTTTGACGTAAAAACGGCCAACGGTACGCGCCAAGTGCTGCGTCTGGTAGATGAACATTTCAACTTGAAAGAACAGAGCGGCGGACTGCATGAATACGATGACAACTATGTGATAAACCGCATTGATGGCTTGACCGGCACAATTCATTTCCTGAACGGCTTGACACTGCAAGAGGGAGAAATGGTGGGAGCTGCCAACGAAGATTTGGTGCGCCGTATGCAAATTCGTGAAACAATTAAGACGCATTTGGAACGGGAACGCCAACTGTTTCCCAAGCATATCAAGGTGCTGTCGTTGTTCTTTATTGACCATGTAGAGAATTACCGTATCTATGACAAGGACGGAGCAGAGAAAGGAAAGTATGCCCAAATATTTGAGGAGGAATACCAGCGAGCTTTGCAGGAATTTATGCCAACCTTTACGGATGGCGAATACACCCGTTTCTTGTCTGACTATCGTAATGCGTGTGAAAACATTCACGATGGCTACTTCTCTGTCGATGGAAAAGGGAGAATTGTGGAATCTGGTACTAGGAAGGAGGGCCAAAATGAAGAACGAGGCTTCAACCTGATTATGAAGGATAAAGAGCGTCTGCTGAGTCAGGATTGTCCGGTACGTTTCATCTTTTCGCACTCGGCCTTGAAGGAAGGTTGGGATAACCCCAATGTGTTCCAGATTTGTACGCTGAAAGATACTTCTAACGAAATCAAAAAGCGTCAGGAAGTGGGACGCGGTATGCGTCTTTGTGTGAATGACAAAGGTGAACGCCAGGATGCCGATGTGTTGGGCGATGCCGTGTTTAACACGAATGTGTTGACCGTCATTGCCAGCGAAAGCTATGACGACTTTGCCAAGAAACTGCAGACCGAAATTGCAGAAGCTTGCGACAGCCGTCCGGTAGTGGTTACGGCTACCCTGTTTGCGGATGTGACTACACAAACCGAGGATGGCAAACTGATTAAGGTGACGACCGAACAAGCCTCTATCATTCATGAGGAACTGATTAAGCGAGACTATATTAAGAAAGGTAAATTGACCCAAAAGTTCTTTGACGAAAAGAAGAACGGCACTTTGAATTTTGGCGAGATGAATGCGATGAAGTCATTTATCGTCAAGCAACTCGACAAGGTGTTCAATCCGGATGACTACAAACCCGAAAACGGCAACAGAAAGAAGGAAGCCACCTTTAATCCAACCAACTTCCAGAAGAAGGAATGGCAGGAATTGTGGAAGCGCATCAATGTGCGCACCTACTATCAGGTGAACTTCGATACCACCAAGCTGATTGATAAGGCGGTCAAGGAAATCAACGACCATCTGAACGTTTCAGAAATCCGCATCATCGTTGAAAGCGGTTCGATGGAAAGTATTCGCGATAAGGAAGAATTGGAAGCCGGTGCTGCCATGTCTGCTGCCAAGGTACGCACCATTCGGGTGAGCGAGGCGGTAGGCAGCGGCGTAAAATATGACTTGATTGGTGATTTGGTGCAAATAACCGGTCTGACCCGTCGTACCATTGTAACCATCCTTCAGAGGATTGAACCAGGCAAGTTTCTTGAGTTCAAACTCAATCCGGAAGAGTTCATCATCAAGACCGGACGTATCATCAACGACTGCAAGGCACTTTCTCTGATTCAGCATATCAAGTATGAAAAACGGGAAAATACGTTTGAATCGGATATCTTCGAAGAAGCTACCTTACGTGGTGTGCTTGGAAAGAACGCCATTGAAAGTGAAAAGTCGCTGTATGATTTGGTGGTGGTAGATAGTGAAGGCATTGAAAAGTCGTTTGCAGAATCGCTGGAACAGGAGGATGATGTGGTGGTGTATTCCAAACTACCCAATGGTTTCTATATCAATACCCCGATGGGCAAGTACAATCCCGACTGGGCTGTTGCGTTCCGTGAAGGCAGTGTGAAGCACGTTTACTTCGTGGCAGAAACAAAAGGCAACGATATTGAAGTATCTCAACTGCGAGGTTCTGAAGATGCCAAGATTGAATGCGCCCGCCGTCATTTTGCCACTATCAGTACAGGCGAGGTAGTCTACAGTGTAGTCAAGACTTATCAGGATCTGTACAACGTAGTAACCAAGTAATCTGTATTGCATGAAAATGCTTATTCCTTAAAGTAGGTGTTTTGAGCAGTAGGTTGTTCAGTCTATATGCACTTTACATGTCTGAACATGCGTGCTGTAAGCAGTACAGATGTGAAGTGACGAAAAGTACACAGCCCCGGCAAATGAAAACTTGTATCTTCGTTTGCCGGGGCTGTGTGCTTTCTTTAGTTGGAAAGGTGGGGGAGGAATGTTAGTTTGATGTTTCGCAGGTTGAGGGTTGTGGGGTGGATGATGCGGCCGTGAGTTCGGTGTAAATTTGCTGGAGTGTTTGCCGGAGTTGGGCTGGGGTGTTGAGGAGTGACCTGACTTCCTGCAGCCGTTGATGATTGGGCGATTCGGGAATCCAGAGTTTGAGATAGCCGTTGTCGCCATATTTTTCGATGAGGTGGTGAGCAGCTCGGACAATTTGCGCTTGTTCGTTTAATTCGGGGTGGTGCGTAAGGCCGAAGAGCAGGGCGCGCGATAGGATGGTGTAGGGTTCGATGAGGCGGTCGGCTTCGGCTACGATTTTGCCGTAAATGCTGCGCGGCTCGTGTGCGTTCGAGGCGCGGTGGTCCTCGACGGCTTCGGCCATCACTTCAATTTGTTCGGCATCGAACCATTGCTTTAGGTTGTGGTCGCCGCGCAGGATGAGTCCCGAAACAAGGTGGTGCGTCTGTCGGTCGCGGCTGAGGCCGGTGTCGTGGTAGGCGGCAATGGCATAGATCATGTCGGGGTTGACATCGTAATGTGCGGCCAATGCCATGCTGCGGTCGATGACGCTTAGCACGTGGTTGCGCTGGTGTGCCGGGTCGAAGGTGTCGTAAAGCGGAATGATGTGCGCTTCGATGTAGGTGCATAGGGTAGGCGAGAGGGTGTGCATCTGTCGGGGAAATGAGGGGACGGGTTAGACGTATTCGATGGGGAGTTCGTGGGTGATGACAAGGTCGTCGGCAAATTGATCTTCGGGGTGATACACGATTTGCATACCGCGGTAAGCTTCGGGCACCTTCAGTGGGGTTTGGCGGTAGATGAGGCGGTCCCAGAGCGGGCGGCCGTAGTCGTAGGACGCACCGTCGAGCAGCAGGCGGTTGCTGAGGTGGTCAATTTGGTAGAATCCGCCACCGTAGCAAGTGTCGCCGGGTTCGAGCAGGTGTTTGTGTAGTCGGACGTCGCCCAGGCGGAAATGCCCTTGGGCTGTGATGATGAATTTTTGTGCCATGTGAAGTTGAGAGTTTGGTGAGGGGGTATTTGTGGGATAGGGGTGAATGTGGCGCAGCGTGCAAGTTTGAGTTCAATTCTCTTTCATTCACCTTCCGTTAAACTCTTTCTTTTTGAGTTAAAGTATGAATCTAATGTTTTATTCCGCTATGTTGCAAGGTTGGCTGAATTGTAGTTCAAGGTCTGCGCCTTATTTTTTCATTTTAACTGCTTCTGATAGTTAAGTTGCCTTATTTGTTCATTAAGTATATGCAACTTGTCTATCAATTCTTTGAAAGATGGCACTGGGCCGTAAATCATGTGTTCACACATGAATCTGTAGTCATCTTGCCATAAATTAGTAATTTCCTCGTTGGGTACGATACATAGCGTGTCGGAATAAAGCTCGTCATAGTTGAAACCTTTCAAACCAATGAATTTGCGTCGATGCTCAAGGATACATCTATATAGTTTTTCGTTATGGATGGCCCTGTCTGCAATATTTTCCTTGGAGTTCATCATCATTGCTAAATCATATATATGACGAGACATTCGTTCGATTCTTACTACCTCTTTCTTGAAATCTTCATGCAACAGGAATACCTTTTCAAGAAATGTACGTTCGGGAATGACGGCATTCACCTCGAATGGATTTTCGGCAAATTGGGTCTTGTAGAAATAGGTATCAATAATAGCGTTGATTGCTTTTTTTTCAATCGGCTCTATCATTGATCTGCCACTAATTTCTATCTTTACCGTGTTCTTGATATAGGGTGAGTTCTCATATAAACTATGATAAGTTATGGTTATTACTTCCGGATCTGTTGTAGTAATCGGTGTGATGATAACATCCACAGAAAAGGCATCAGACCGTATCCCCAAATCTATTAAAGCTTGGCGTACATCATGTTGCATTTCATCTCTTACGAATGAGCAGGCTGCACGACGTAATTTGTCGCTGATTTTGGTCTTCGACAATTCTCCGCAAAAACCAAGGAATTCTCTGCTGAGTGCAATATCTATGTCTTCGGAGAATCTGGCAATTAAGTTCCAGCATTTGCTGAGGCAGGTTCCTCCTTTGAAAGCAATATGTTCTGCGTATGGCAAAGCATGAAGAGCTTTTAAGACTTGAGTTACCCACCAATCTTTTTCGATACTTGAAGGTGGTAATCCACTTTGTAGCGCTACGGTATTGATAGCTTCGCGTTGCCTATCTTCTGGTATGTCTATGAATTTCATCGTGCAATTAGCATTTTGCGCACCCATGCAGGGGCAAGTTTTATATCATGTTTGAAATCATTGTCGTTAACATTTTTAGCGTGTTCTATAAGTACGTTGCGCTCTTCTTCTGTTATTTTATCTTCGCCTATAGTGCGCATGGCTGTTACAACAAGCATCATCAGCTCTGATTTATAAGAAAAGTTTTTGCCAGAAGAAGAATGTTTAAACAGGATACCGCGTCCATTTCCTATCTTTATCTGACGTGGTGCTCCATTTGTAAGGAATACTACATTCATGGGCATCTGTGTGGACAAACCGAGACGATTTAAGGCGTATGCTCCCATCGGTACAATCTTCGCTTTGTCTCGTTTGGCTATAGCTTGGGCGATATCTTCAACAGACGGGTAGATGATGCCAAGCCCAAACTCCTTGTCTTCTTTTGGATAATAATAGATGCCATGAGCCAACCGCACTAACGTTCCGCTAGTATACATTCGATGGAATGTTGACTTTACGGCTGATGGTGTTCCGCAGTCTGCATAGTCTTGTTGGAATACTATCGAACCACGCCCTTTCCCTCTAAGCCTCATTTCTATCTTATTTACAGTGCTTTGGCTTGCTGTTTGTACCATGTTTTTGAAACCTTTTTGTTATATTTTTGGTTCTAATAATCGGCAAAGATATCGTGTTTTGTTCAAAATGCCAAAACTTTCACTGAACATCGGTTTACGAACCGTATTTTTTAATGGAATTACAGTAATTAAGTATCTCAACGCCACCCGTTCATACTCTATCAGATAGGTTTAACTTTGTATTAGTTGCAAAAAAGTGTGGGGACTGCAGCATTTTGGTGAGGCCAAAAGTTGCTGCTTTGTACGTTTTGATAATCGGCATGAGATAAAATGTTATATCCCGATTTCATTTTTTTTCGCGTGTGGAAAATGCGCAGGAATGCCCGTATATAAAGGGCTGAATGCCCATTTTAAAGTGTGGAAAAATTTCGAGGTGCGATATTAGGCGGTCAAAAAATTTGGATTTCGGGATTCTCGTGTTGTATCTTTGCTGTCGCAATAAAGGTAGCACTGCAGCATTGATAAGCTGCACATTAGCCTTGACGGATGAAAAAACAATATTCCTTATTTATTCATTCTGCGTTCTTTGACATTTTGTTACAACAGAAAGTAAGGCAGGTAGGCCTGTCTGAAACCCGAGATGCATTGTTGAATTGTACCACATGCTTTTGCGACTGAACCTTAAGTTTACCTGAAGTTTAAAATAAAGAAACGGAAATTCCCGGGTGTGAGAATTTCCGCGTGCAACATGTGGTGACCCCGTTGGGATTCAAACCCAAGACCTTCAGAACCGGAATCTGACGCTCTATTCAGCTAAGCTACGGGGCCGATTTGTAGTATAGCGGTTGCAAATGTACAATTATTTTTTGAAACGAAGCGCATTTTGGTAAAGTAAAAAGTTGATTTGCCTGTTTGGTGGTGTACATTGGCTGGTAAATGCGTATGACGGAATGCTACATGGCATTGGGCGTTCAAAAAAAAAGAGCCGACCTTCACCATGAAAATGAGGTCGGCTCTTGGGCGTTTATACGTAGGTTATACGTTAGTTCTTTTGCTGTTCGGGAGCCTCGTCGATGAGGTCCATGAACTGGTCGAGTTTCGGCGTGATGATGATTTGGGTGCGGCGGTTGCGCTGTTTACCCTTTTCGGTGCTGTTGTTGGCCACGGGGTTGTATTCGCCACGGCCGGCAGCGGTCAGACGCTTGGGATCAACACCATACTCGTTTTGCAGGGCCTGTACGACAGATGAGGCACGGAGGGTAGAGAGGTCCCAGTTGTTGCGGATGTTCTTCTGCTTGATGGGCACATTGTCGGTGTTACCTTCAACGAGTACGTCGTAGTCTTTGTAGTCGCTGATGATTTTGGCGATTTTTGAAAGTGTTTCGCCGGCGCGGTCGCCAATTTCGTAGCTACCGCTCTTGTAGAGCATGTTGTCGGCAAGTGAAATGTAAACTACACCCTTGAGCACCTGTACGTCGACGTCGTTCATTTCTTCGCGTGAGAGTGAACGGGTGAGTTTGTTGGTGAGTGCTTGGTTGAGTGAGTCGCTCTTGCTCTTGGCATCAACGAGCTGCTTGATAAACTTGTTCGAAGCGTTGATTTCGTCAACGAGTTTTGAAATGTTTACGTTGCCTGCCTGTACGTTGCTCTGGTATGAGTTCTGCAACTGGCTGTAAGCCTCGCGCATTTCCTTGTTGCGTGCCTGTTCATCGGCCAAGCGTTCGGCCAGGCTCTTTGAATTAGAGTTGCATTCGGCCAGGCTAACCTGTTTGTCGTTGAGGTCGCGCTGCAAACTTGCGTTTTCTGATTGCAGCGTCTGATACTTGGCTTGCATGTCGGCATACTGCTTTTTCGATACACAGCCCGTCATCAATAAGGCGATGGCCAGAGGTACAAAAAGTTTTAAGCGTTTCATAGATGTCGTTTTTATATATGTAATTAATGTTATAATCGGTTGTCGGCTTCGGGATTGGTTGTCGGCTTCGGGTTTGCCGGAGGCTTGTTCCTGCGAAGAGCCGAAAGAGGGTGGGGAATGCGAAGGAATTGTTCCATACTTCTTGAAAAGTAATCTATTGGAAACGGAATTCCAGGGCGGTGTTTACCGGCTAATTACCGGATTACAGGGCGCAAGTTAGGCATTTTGGCTCAGAGGTGCAACATTAGTCGTTTGTTTTATGACTATTTTCAGACAAAAAGGTTTAATTTGATGGTTGTAATTGCTGTTTTGTCAAGTAAGAGCTATTTTTTGCATTTACGCATTGTTCTAAATGAGCCACATTGCCAGCAGGTTTTTGGGGAGTGCAGGCATGGGGTGTAGCTTTTTTGTTTGTGACTTTTTTTTGGGGGGGTAAATATTGGTTTAGCACTCGTTTACAAAGCTGTTACTATAGGAATATAGATATGGCGTATTCATTGGCTCAAAATACGGGATATTTCAAAAAAAAGACATAAAGTCTTGGGAAAATAGTCAAAAGTTAGTAATTTTGCTACGTGATTATAGTATGTATATCGTAGCGGAGCTATGGACTGATAGGGTCGCGTTGGCTTCGAAATGGTTGGTACTTAATTGCTGTTGCGTAGTAGTTTGCATGTCATGGTATGCATTGGAAAAGGTGATTTTTCGGTGTGTATTTTGCAATAAACTGCGTTTCATAGGAGTTTGCGAACAAGGATGAGCCAAAGGAATGGAACTTGATTTGCTGTTGGCTTCTTTTGTTTTGAACTTCGAGAGCAGACTATAGCTTTGGGTGCCGTGATGCTGTTGACAGTTGATGGTTATTCAATAGCCTGTGTGGATTTTGTAACGCTCACATAAAGTTGCTTTGTTCGAAAGCGGCGGACTGAAATGAGTTGAAAAAATAACGTGTAATCAAATTTGTTTCGTACAATTATACATACATATTATTTAAAAGGAAACGGATTGTATCGTGCGAAATTTTAGTCGGTTTTTATTTGACTGGTTTGATTTTATTTTTCTTCTCGTTGTCAGCATATTCCTCTGTTTTTTGATGTATGCAGGTCGTTATGCCTTATTCTCTGTGATAAGTGTGCAGTTTGAGTCTGTTTTACATCAATCAGAAGAGGAATGTTCATGTGTGTTCAAACAGGTTTGATGGCATTGGTAGAAAGAGTTTCTGTTTTTTCTCCCATTTCATCGTAGTCAGTTCTCATTGGGTTTTCCTTATAAAATACAAGGATGTTTGGCCGGTGGGAATGCTTGAAACGATGCTGCTCGATGATCATTTGTGTGTTCTTGTGGGATACACGGGTGTGATGTAGATTAGAAGAAGGCAAACTAAACTATCAGGGTTTGGTTGCGTTCTTTGTATTATTTATGGGTTGGCACTATTTCTGGTGAATAGGATGGCTTTTACCATTGCAATACTTCGGTAAATTTTTACCGAAAAATTAAAAGTTAAACAACAGAACCAGT
>OGDF01003934.1_pt1 | contig 17495 bp, 14 predicted proteins | sample 1570141 | NCBI WGS metagenome assembly OGDF01 (sample SAMEA4370581, study PRJEB24528) | human gut metagenome | reverse complement strand
TCTACTTTCATCCGTCTCACCTCCTTCCTCCAAATCGTGTTCAGCTGGCTTCCTCGGGTCTGAACCCAAACAGTTCGTTAGGAGTGACACCGAGAGCGTTTGCAATCGCTGCCACATCTGTGTCCTTGACAATTTTTCGGCCATTAAGCAGCGCTGAAAACTGCTTTTCAGGTATTCCTGCCCACTCGGCAACTGCACGTCGCTTTAGCCCTCTCTCGCAGATAATTCGCTTCGTGTTCTCTGCGACAACCGATTTTCTCATATTCTCACCTCCTCAAGAATCTTGAATGTACGTTCATTGTACCTAAAGTTTCTTTATGTGTCAAGCCTATTTTCTCAATTTTCTTGAGTTTTCTCTTGACCTATGAGGAAATCCGTGCTTTAATGTTTAATATCGGAGGTGATTTTTTGGGAATTGGACGAAGGCTAAAAGAAGCCAGGGAGAAAGCTGGTTTGACACAAGATGCACTTGGTAAAATGGTGGGCGTGACAGGCTCATCAATCACCAATTACGAAAAAGAAACAAGCCACCCCAAAGAACCTGTTATGTACGCTTTGATGGATACGCTTGGAATTGACCCTAATTTTCTTTTTCAAGACTGTGTGAGTACTGTCCCAAAAGAAAAAAGAGCCGCACCTCATTACACTTGCAACGAGGATACGGCAGAGAGCGTTTGTAAACGATATAAAGCATTAGATTCACACGGCAAGCAAGTCGTTTGCGCTGTGATGACGGAAGAAGAACGCAGGATAAAAGCAGTTGCCAAGGAACCTGTCGTGATTGAACTGTTCCCTATGCGGCACTACATTCAATCCGCCTCGGCCGGTCTAGGCGATTTCAGTAATGATGACTCTTTCGAGGTTGTTGATCTTGTAAAGCGTCCGCCAGCAGGTGCATCCTTCCTTGCCACCGTAAACGGCGACTCAATGGAGCCGACCTATCACGACGGTCAGTGGGTATTTATTCGCGCGCAGGAAACACTCCAGTATGGAGAGATTGGCCTTTTTGCCATCGGCGCTGATCTGTATATCAAGGAGTATGGCGTGAACGGGCTAATTTCACATAACCCTGCTTACGCCGTCCGTCAACCGCCGGTTGACACCCCTGCAAGAATATACGGCAAAGTTCTTGGGGTATGCTCTGGCGACTATTTTAGATGATTGGAGGATGTGGCATGGGCATTTTGAAACGACTGTTCGGACGACCAGACAGAAGCCTTACCCTTACCATCTTACAAAGAGATTTAGATTTGATAAACGAATCTGCGGCAATCATGGAAAAAACCTCTAACCCAGAAACTTTCTTTTCTCGGTATGATTTTTACATGGAAAAATTGGCGCTCATGGCCGAGAGAGAGTCAACCGGCGTCCGAGGCGTCAAGTTCGGTGGGGAGAGCTTTATCTCCAAATTTGAGAAAATGTCATCCGGCAAATTGCGGGTTGAAACCATCAATGACTTTATCGATCGCATGTGGGCTGATACCTGCCAAAAGGCTGAAAAGCTAAAGACCGACAAGGGCAGGCAAAACCGCTATCAAAAGTTCTATTCTGATCTGCAACAGTACGATGGGAAAATGCCGCCAGAATGCATTCAGCATTACCGTTCCCTCTCCGCGTCTGACGTCGCGCCTAATCGTACCGTATCTCCCTCTAGTGCAGGTTCCACACCTCAGCCAGCAACAGAGAAATCTGGTCTAATAGACCGTCGCAAAATTCCGTCCGAAGAGATTGACCGAATGCAGCGGATTGAGGCGAGCGAGAAATACCGGAAAAAGATTTACCGGAGATTTTATCGTGGTTACCCAGAAATGCCGTATATTTCGCAAGATCGCGAATTCAACACGCAATGGTTAGAGCACCCCGGAGAAACCGTAGAACGCAGGATGATGACTCGGTATCCAGACGGGCTTCTGCCTGGTCACGTTTATATGCTGTATTGGCTGGGGAAGAACGCTCGGCGGCGGATTCCGGTTTATTTTGAATACCGATACGGGATTGATTTCGAGAAGGAACGCCTTTTCCTGATTGAAAACCGGTATATTGATGCAGACAATCATCTGACAGAGCTGGGAAAAGAGGCTATGAAGCGCCACAAAGAGGTGATTGAAGAACGTCACCCCCAGCCGCTGCATCGCAGTTCTGCCACCAATGCCATCCCCCAGCAGGAGCAACCCCACCGCGCCATCCCAGAGCGCACAGAAAACCAACTGGAAGCGATCCCAGCCAGCGACATCCAGTTGCTCCACTCGGAGATGGAGTATCTCAACGACATTCTCCGCAGCGTCTGTGAGCTGGCGCACATCCCGCAGCCGCTTTCCTTGGAGCTGTCCGATTTCGTCTTCAGCACCCTGCGCACCGGCACCCACTACATCTGGACGCCGTACACACCATCGGGGAAAACAGCGGAATACCCCCTCGTGCTGCACTATCAGTCCGCCATCCCAGAACGTTCTGACGACAATGATGATGCCGAGTACGAAGCCTGGTTGGATTTCCTCGCCGCTGGCGGCACTACAGAGGAGTGGGAGGCACAGCACGGAAAGCTGAAGGAAGAACCTATCTCGACCGCGCCCAATGTTCCCGATGAATCGTTCGGTGAAGTCTACTACTTACGGAATGGCCTGATTGGGAAAGCGCGCCTGATCTTCTGGCATGACCATGTGGGGTACTTTATTCACCTGGGGCAGACGAAAGGCGCTCTGGCTTTGAAGAAGGTGATCCAGTGTAAGCCGCCCGAAGAAATCATCCTCTACAAAGAATAACTCACAACAAAAAACCGCCCCGGTGCTGGAACACCGAAGCGGTTCAAAGGGTAGTAAGTTTTCGACGGCCTACTACCCTTCTATTATATCGTGTTTTCACTCAGAAGTCACGCTCTTTTGCGTGTGGGTTGAAATCGGGCGAAATGGAAGGAGAAAATGCAATGGCCACGATAAAAAAGCAAGGCAAAGGGTATCAGATCACTGTATCGGCCGGTTATGACATCAACGGTCGGCAAATCCGGAAATACCTGACCTGGGTGCCGGAACCTGGCATGACGAAGCGTCAGCTCGAAAAAGAACTGAACCGGCAGGCTGTGCTGTTCGAGGAGCAGGTCAGGGCCGGCAATATTTGTGACGGCAGTATCCGTTTCAAAGAATTTTCCGAGTTGTTCATGCAGCGCCACGCGAACCCGAACTTGAAGGAAAAGACGTCCTACGAATATCAGGCCAAGTTGGCGCGCATCAATCAGGCAATCGGACACATCCGGCTCAGAGACCTGAAACCCGCCCACCTTGCCGCGTTTTACGCAAATCTCCAGGAAGCCGGGATCCGCGCTGGCGCAACGACAGCAGTGTGCAAAATCGACTTTGCGCAGTGGATGAAGGGTCATCACACAAGCATGGCCGAGCTATCCCGCAGCACCGGCGTGTCCCTTTGGTCGTTCAAGCAGATGAAAGCCCGGAAGAAGATTGCGATTGAGAACGCGGCGGTGATCGCGACGGCTATGAACGCCCAGCTTGAAGACGTCTTTCTGGTCATCAAGGACACAACTCCGCTTGAGCCCGGCACCATCCACGCTTACCATCGGGTCGTGTCCGCCGTCCTGTCCAAGGCCGCAAAATGGGGATACCTCAAAGACAATCCCGCCACGAAGACCGACCTGCCCAGCTTGGGCGACAGATCAGCGGCATACCTGGATGAGGACGACGCCCGGAAGCTGCTTGAATTGCTCCAGGACGAGCCAATCAAATGGAGGACACTCATCACCTTCGACCTCTTGTCTGGGCTGCGACGGAGCGAATTGCTCGGCCTGAGGTGGGAGGATGTGAATATTGACACTCAGACCATCGCAGTGCGCCAGACCTGGAATTACACGCCCCGGAAGGGTACTTATGCCAGCACGCCGAAGACCTCAAAATCTCGCCGCCCCCTGAAGCTCCCCCGCTCTGTGTTCTTGCTGCTGCTGGAATACCAACGCTGGCAGGATGAGCAGCGGTGCGCGATGGGTGACGCCTGGGAGGACATTGACGGGCGCGTGTTCACCACTGAGCTGGGCGCTCCGATTTTTCCAGACAGCATCACAGCGTGGTTTTCAAAGTTCATCGCCCGAAGCGGCCTCCCAAAGGTGACCGTCCATTCCCTCCGCCATACATACGCCAGTCTGATGATCGCTGATGGCACACCGCTGGTGGTCGTATCCAAGGCGCTCGGACACGCCCAGCCCAGTACGACGGCGAATATTTACGCCCATGTTATTGCATCCGCCGAGGCGCGGGCTATGGAGACCTTCGACCGATTTGACGATGTTGTTGCGGTAAAGAAAGCAGAGTAAACGTTAAATAAACGTTAATCTGCTGATTTCAACAAATGCCCAGAAATAAGAAAAACCGTGTAACCATTGGGATTACACGGTTTTTTGTGGAGCTACTGGCCGGATTTGAACCGGCGACCTGCTGATTACGAATCAGCTGCTCTACCAACTGAGCCACAGTAGCACACAACGTAGAGCTATAGTATCACACTTTGTCCAACTCGTCAATCCCCTTTTTCCACCTTGCTTTGCTCCGCTCCGTCTTTGTCTCGTGGACGTTTTTTAACAGCGGCGCTTGGATTCCCTTAAAAAAATACTCACTTTTCCGCGATTCCCTTGTTTTTTCAAACTACTGTATCATGTCACTCTGTTTGCATAATTTTTTCGTTCCACAGGGCGTTTCTCCGTTGTCCGCAGCTTACTTCGGATTTTTTTCTGTGGATTTCTCGGCTTTCCACAGACAGTTATCCACTTTCTCCACATCTTTTCCCACATCTCAACTGCAATGTGGGAAAAGATGTACTTTATCATTTACATAATTGCGCCAGGTTCCCGTTTTGCTATTTTGTGCGTCACATAAAGACGCCTCAAACATCTGCACTGATGTCCCGATTGGCATACCCATTCAGCGACCAATCCCCTCGCCGGCCGGCCAAGTACTCATAATAGGCTTGGCATCCGATCATGGCGCCGTTGTCGCCGCACAGGGAGAGCTTGGGCAGGTAGAGCTGTTTGCCGCTGATCTGACAGGCGCGTTCCAGCTCCGCCCGAATCTTGGAGTTGGCCGCCACACCGCCTGCGGCGGCGATCTTGGTGCGGCCGCACTGCTCTGCCGCTTCCATGGCACGGGGCACCAACTCATCCGCCACGGCACGGGAGAAAGAAGCAGCGAAGGAGGGCAGATCCAGCGGCTCCTTTTTCTGCTCGGCGTTGTGAATGAGGTTCAGCGCCGCCGTTTTCAGGCCGGAGAAGGAGAAGTCCAGTGGTGCGCCGTCCACCTTGGCACGGGGCAGCTGGTACTTCTTCTCGTCCCCCCCCTGAGCCAGTCGATCCATGGGGCCGCCGCCGGGGTAGCCGATGCCCAGCACCCGTGCCACCTTATCAAAGCATTCACCAGCCGCGTCATCTCTGGTAGCACCCAGCAGTTCCATTTTGGTGTAGTCCTGAACATCCACAATGAGGGTGTTGCCGCCGGAGACGCAGAGGCAGAGGAAGGGCGGCTCCAGGTCGGGGTGAGTGATGTAATTGGCGGCGATATGACCCCGAACGTGGTGGACGGGGATGAGGGGCACACCCAGGCCATAGGCGGCGCTTTTGGCAAAGTTGACCCCCACCAGCACCGCTCCGATCAGCCCCGGTGCGTAGGTGCAGGCCACAGCGTCGATATCCTTTCGGGTCACACCCGCCTGCTCCAACGCCTGATCGGCCAGGCCGTAGATGGCTTCCAAATGCTTTCGGGAAGCGATCTCCGGCACCACGCCGCCGTAGATGGTGTGCATATCCACCTGGGAAGCGATGGCGTCAGCCAGGACGGTGCGGCCGTCTCGGACAACAGCTACAGCTGTCTCATCGCAGGAGGATTCTACTGCAAGAATATTCAAGGAAAACACTCCTTATTCGTCATTTTCGTCAGGCTTTTCGGCCTGAAAATACTTGGTCATGATGATGGCGTCCTCTTTGGGCGCATCGTAATAGTCCTTCCGCCGCCCCACCTGCTCGAAGCCGTGCTTCAGATACAGCTGCTTGGCCGGAGCGTTGGACGCCCGAACTTCCAGGGTCAAAAAGGCAAGCTGATGTGCCTTGCCGAAGCGCAAAAACACATCCAGCAGCGCCTGGGCGATGCCTTGCCGCCGGTACTCCTCCCGAACGGCCACGTTGTCAATATACCCCTCACCGGCAATGACTGAGATGCCGGCATAGCCCAACACCTGTCCATTGTCCCCCACAGCCACGATGAAAGAGGCGGTGGGGTTGTCCAGCTCCTCCGCCAGCATCTGCTCATTCCAGGGCTTAGAGAAGCACTGCCGCTCCAGCTCCGCAATCTGCGGGATCCACTCCATCGTCATAGGCACTAGTCGATAGCTGGCCGCCTGTCTCTGTTCACTCATCTTGCGCTCCTCCTCAATGGGCATCCGCCCAGCTGTGTCCTACATGGGCTTCTGCTTCTAACTTCACATCCAGAGAGACCACCTGTTCCATCTCCTCCTTCAAAAGCTTGGCCACAGTCTCCCCTTCCGCCTCCGGACACTCCACAATCAGTTCATCGTGTACCTGGAGCACCAGCCGTCCCTGCAAGCCTTCCGCTTTCAGGCGGGCTTGGACGCGGATCATGGCCAGCTTGATGATGTCCGCCGCAGTGCCCTGGATGGGCATATTCAACGCCACTCGCTCACCGAACATCCGTTTCATCCGGTTGGAGTCCTTCAGCTCCGGAATATCCCGACGGCGTCCCATAAGGGTGGTCACATAGCCGTCCGCCTTGGCCTGCTCCACGATGCGTTTCTGGTACTCACGGACACCGGCGTAGGTGGCAAAATAGCGCTCCATATAATCCTTCGCTTCCGCCCGGCTAACGCCGATATCCTTGGCCAGAGAGAACTCGGAAATGCCGTAAATAATACCGAAATTCACCGCTTTCGCCGAGGAACGCATCTGTTTGGTCACCAATTCCTCCGGTACGCCAAAGACCTGGGCAGCGGTCATGGTGTGGATGTCCGCTCCCATCCGGAAGCCCTCCAGCATGACCTGATCCTGGGCGATATGCGCCAGCAGGCGCAGCTCGATCTGGGAGTAGTCAGCATCCACCAGCACGTTACCGGGGCCGGCAATGAACATCTTGCGCATCTCTGCCCCCAAAGGGGTGCGGACGGGGATGTTCTGCAAATTGGGTTCGGCGGAGGACAGGCGTCCGGTGGCAGTGACGGTGTTCTGGAAGCTGGTGTGGATGCGGCTGTCCGAGCCGATGACCTTGGTCAGACCATCCACATAGGTGGATTTCAGCTTGGCCAGCTGGCGGTACTCCAAGATCTGCTCCACGATGGGATGCTGCCAGCGGAGCTTTTCCAGCACCTCGGCGTTGGTAGAATACCCTCGCTTGGTCTTTTTGTAGGCGGGTAATCCCAACTTGTCGAACAAAATTTCGCCCAGCTGCTTGGTGGAATTGATGTTGAACTCCTCCCCCGCCAGGTCGTAAATGCTGTCCCGACAGCCGTCAATCCCCTTGGCCAACATTTCCCCGAACTGGGTCAGCGCCTCTCGGTCGATGCGGAAGCCGCTCTGCTCCATCTCTGCCAGCACCGGACAGAGGGGTAATTCCACCGTGTTGAGCAATTCGGTCAGCCCCTGGGCTTCCAGCTCCGGCCCCATCTTCTCGTACAGTGCGCCGATGGCAGCGGTGTGACGAAGCATGGCGGTCATGGCTTCGGTTGGCTCCTCCAACGGCGGAAAGGCGTCCTCTGCCAAAAAGATCTGGGCTGGAGGCAGCTCAAACCCCAGCCACTTGACGCTCAATTTTTCCATGGCGTAGCTGCCATCGGTGGGTGCCAGCAGATACGCTCCCAGGGCGGTGTCGAAGCGGAAGCCCTCAATGGGCAGTCCCTCCGCCAGCAAATCTTCTGCCAGCTCCTTGACTTGGTGGGTGACCTTGGTCACTTTGTCTGAGAACAGCACCTCCAAACAGTGCCGGTAAGCATCCGCCCCCACTCGGTCAGGCAGGATGACCGCACCGATGGAGCCTTCGTCCTCCTCCACACCGTCCACAGCTACCCCTTGCAAATCCGGCAGGGTCAGCACGGATACCCACGGGGCATTCTGCCACAGGGTCAGCAGCTGTTCCAGCCGAGTCGGGTCGGCGACCAATTCCATCTGGCAGGCGCCCTCTGTCAGTTCCTCTGGCTCTCCGCCGTTTTCCGCTGGGGACAGGCCATAGCGCTGGATGAACTGGTTGAACTCCAGCTTCAAGAACAGCTGGTACAGTGCGTCTCGGTCTGGCTCCTGGCGCAGGACGTCCTCCGGTCGAAACACAATGGGCGCATCGCAGCGGATCCGCGCCAGGTCGTAAGACAGCTCCGCCTGCTCCCGTCCCTCGGTGAGCTTTTTGCGCACGGCCGGTTTCAAGTCCAGGTCGTCCAACTTGGCGTAGATCTCCGCAATGGTGCCGTACTGCTGGATAAGGCTCGTGGCGGTCTTTTCGCCAATCCCCTTCACGCCGGGGATCTGATCGGAGGCATCCCCCCACAGCCCTTTCAGGTCGATCAGCTTCACCGGCTCGAACCCGTACTTCTCCTCAAACACTGTCGGCGTCACCTGCTTCACCGTGGTCTGTCCCCGACTGGTGGTGACCAGATTCACGGTAGTGTGGTCGGTGACCAGCTGAAGGGAGTCCCTGTCGCCGGTGACGATGACGCAATCCCAGCCCTTCTGCTCACAGGTGCGAGAGATGGTGCCCAACAGGTCATCCGCCTCCCAGCCGTCCAGTTCGTAGGTTGGGATGTGCATGGCAGCCAGAATTTCCTTCAACACCGGCATCTGCATGGCCAGCTCCTCTGGCATGGCGTGGCGCTTGGCCTTATAGCCTGCATAGGCCAGGTGGCGAAAGGTGGGGGCCTTCCGGTCGAAGGCCACGCAAAGGGCGTCCGGCTGTTCGTCATTGATCAGCTTCTGTAAAATATTCAAAAAGCCAAAGAGGGCGTTGGTATACAACCCATTCCGCGTGGAGAGCAGCCGCACCCCATAAAAGGCTCGGTTGACGATCGAGTTCCCGTCCAATACCATCAATTTCATCCTTGTATCCTCGCTTTCCTGCGTCCGTATCCCAATTCTCTCTCCTACGCCACGCAGGCAGGCGCAGGACGGATAGGCAAAAGCTCCTGTCCAGTGCTGAACAGGAGTTTTGGCATTTTACTTGGATTTTGTCTCGTTTGTCGCACTTTTTTCGCCTTCGCCGTGGTACTTCTCATAGGTCTGAATGATCCCCTTGGCGATGGCTTTGGCATAGGCTTTCTTGTGCTTGTCCAGCAACTGGTTGTCCTTCTGGTTGTCGATGAACCCCAGCTCGATGAGCACGCCGGGCATCTTGGTCTTGCGCAGGACATAGTAGCTGGAGGAGGCGCTTTCCTGGGTGCCGTGCTTGACCCCACGGTTTTGCTGGACGCCTACTTTGACCATCCGCTTTTGGATGGCCTCAGCCAGAGCGTTGGACTCCTTGCTGTAGTCCGCCCGTGTCCAAGTCTCCACGCCGCAGCCCAGCGGGTTCAGGTTGCGGTGGATGGAGACAAAGTAGTCCGCATTTGCCTGATTGGCACACTGTGCCCGCTCGCTCAGCTCCACATACTTGTCTTTGGTGCGGGTCAAGACCACCTGGACATTTTCCTGTTCCAGGTACTTCTTGACCAGCTTGGCCATCATCAGCGCATCATCGCTCTCGTGCCGCTTGCCGGACACACAGCCGCTGTCGTTGCCGCCGTGGCCAGGGTCTAAGCAGACGGTAAAGCGGGCGGCTTCCTGCTTGGTGTCTGCCAGTTCGGTCTGGACAGCGGAGACAGGCTGACTTTCCGCCGCCTCCCCTGTCGGCTCCTGATCCCACTGCCGCGCCTGGGGCAGGATGGCCAGCACCACAAAAAAGGCCACAAGCAAGGCCACTGCTCGTCCTCCACGGCTGAAGGCTGCTTTCTTTTCTCCCTTTCCGGTTTGCTTCATGCGATTGGATTCCTTCTGCCTTGTTTACATCCGATCCGGAGCGGTGAAGCCCAACAGATGGATGGAAGTCTCCAACACCCGCAGCACCAGGCGGATGAGGGTGACGTAGCCGGCCTGCTTGGCGGCGTCCGGTTCCTTCATGATGTTGTGTTCGCCGTAGAACTGGTTCAGGCAGTTGGCCAGGTCGTAGATATAGTGGCAGAGACGGTTGGGGGCGTTCTGGGCGTAGGCTTCCTCAACCGCCTCGTTGAAGCGGCACAGAGTCAGTGCCAGGTCAGTTTCCTTCTTGCTCTCCGGCGGCAGGATGGTGCCCAGCTTTGCGTCAGGATGGGCTGCCTGGAATCGGGTCAGGATGGACTTGATGCGCACCATAGAGTACATGATATAGGGGCCGGTGTTGCCTTCAAAGGCGGTGAAGCGGTCGATGTCGAAAATGTAGTCCTTGTAGGGCTGGTTGGACAGGTCGCCGTACTTGATGGCCGCCAGACCCACTTTATCCGCAATGTCCCGCATCTCGGCTTCGGTCAGGTTGCCGCCATTGCTCTCTACTTTTTGATAGATGGCATCGCTGACGCTGCCCAGCAAGTATTCCAGCCGCATAACACCGCCGTCACGGGTCTTGAAGGGCTTGCCGTCCTTGCCGTTCATGGTACCGAAGCCCACAAATTCCAGGCTGCACTTATTCTTGTCGATGAGGCCGGTCTTATAGGCGCAGCGGAACACCCGCACGAAATGCAGCTCCTGCCGCTTGTCCACCACATAGATGATGCGGTCGGGGTCGAAGTCCGCCTTCCGCTGGACGATGGTGGCAAGGTCGGTGGTCTCGTACTGGGCGGCGCCGTCAGATTTCAGCACCATGCAGGGCGGCACTTCCCGCGTGTCACTCTCCTCTTGGACGTCCACCACCAGGGCGCCGTCGCTGATATAGGCGTGCCCATCTGCCTTCATCTGCTCCACCATGGGGGCGATGAGATCCTGACAGTCGCTCTCGCCCATCCAGATGTCAAAGTCCACGTCCAGCTTCTTGTAGTTCTCCTTCAGGTCGTTGACGGACACGTTCAGGATATGCTTCCACAGGGCACGATAGCCGGGGCGACCCTGCTGGAGTTCGTAGGTGGCCTGACGGGCTTCTTCCTTATAAGCGGCGTCCTCCTTGGAAACCTTGGAGGCGAAGGGATAGATTTCTTCCAGGTCGGTGATGGTGAAGGGGGGCTCCTCCGGATAGCCATCGGTGATGTTGGCGTCAAAGTAAGGCAGGTCGGGCTGGCGGCGCTTCAGCTCCACAATGATGAGGCCAATTTGAAGGCCCCAGTCCCCCAAATGGGGGTCGCCGATGACATTATGCCCCATGAACCGGGCGATGCGCTTGACCGCTTCGCCGATGATGGCTGGACGCAGGTGACCCACATGAAGGGGCTTTGCCACGTTGGGGCCGCCGTAGTCCACCACGATGGACAGGGGGTGCTCCGCCTTTTCCACGCCGCAGTCCGGATCCTGTTCCAGCTCGTTGAGCAGCTTGCCCAAAAAGTCCGGATTCAGATCCAGATTGATAAAGCCGGGGCGCACCATCTCCACCTTGGAGAACATCTCATTGGACGCCAGCACATCCACCACCTGCTGGGCGATCATAAAGGGGGCTTTATGATAGAGCTTGGCTCCGGCCATAGCGCCATTGCACTGGTACTGGCACAGGTCAGGCCGGTTGGACACGGTACATTTGCCCAGCTTGGGGTCGAAGCCGGCGCGCGCAAAGGCTTCGGATACGGCGGCGGTGATCTGATCTAATACTTTTTTCATAATATTCTCGTTCCCTTCCACTGCAACAGGTGCAGGAGATTTCTCATTCTGGCATACTAATTAGTTATTATATCCTATGGGCGGAACGGTGTCAAACCGCTGGAACTTTTTCTGGGGGAAAATACGAATTTACGGAACATTTACAGTTGCCTCTTGCTTTTTTCTTCCGCTCGGCGGTATACTGAGAACATCGACTCTGAAACAGAGGATTTTGCTCGAAAGGTGGTATCTCCATGAACGCATTTCAATTTCATCTGCCCACACGGATCCTGTTTGGCTCGGACACCATCGCCCAGACGGGCGAGGCGGTCAAGGCGGCAGGCGGCAGCCGGGTGCTGGTGCTCTACGGCACAGGCAGCGTCCAGCGGAACGGCGTCTTGGATAAGGTACTGGCCGCTTTAGACGGGCAGAAGATCCCCTACTGTGTAGAGGGCGGCATCCAGCCCAACCCCCGCCTGGCCAAAGCCCAGGCGCTGGCGGACGCCTATGCCGGCAAGGGCATCGACTTCCTGCTGGGGGTAGGCGGCGCCAGCGTGCTGGACACCTGCAAGGCGGTGGCCATCGGCCTGGCCTGCGGCGGTTCCATCTGGGACTACTTTTGCAAGGTGCGCCCCATCACCGGCGCCCTGCCTGTAGGCAGCGTGCTCACCATCGCCGCAGCGGGCAGCGAGACCAGCGACTCGGCGGTTTTGACTGACGAGGCTACTGACAGCAAGCGGGGCTGCAACACCCCCTTCAACCGTCCCGCTTTTGCCATCCTGGACCCCACCCTCACCTACACCCTCCCCGCCTACCAGACTGCCTGTGGGGCAGCGGATATGATGCTGCACACCATGGAGCGCTATTTTGGCGTCAACGCCGGTGCCAACGAGATCACCGACGGCATTGCAGAAGCCCTTCTGCGCACGGTGATCTCCAACGCCCCCAAAGCGCTGAAACAGCCGGACAACTACCAGGCACGGAGCGAGCTGATGTGGTGCGGCAGCCTGTCCCACAACGACCTGACCGGTCTGGGGCGGGGCAAGGACTTTTCCGTTCATCAGCTGGGGCACACGGTCAGTGCTGTGTTCGACCTGGCTCACGGCGCCAGCCTCACTGCCATGTGGTGTCACTGGGCACGGTACGTCTGCCAGACCGATCCGGCTCGGTTCGCCCGACTGGGACGGCAGGTGCTGGGGGTCACCCTCAGCGAGGATGCTGCGGCGGCACGAGAGACCATCACTCAATTTGGCAAGCTGTGGCAGTCCTGGGGATTGCCCACCAGTCTGGGACAGTGCGTGGGCATCCAGACGGAGGGGACTCTGCGGCGGATGGCGCATCTGTGCTCCTACGAAGGCACCCGTACCGTAGGCACCTTCCGGCCGCTGAATGAGACAGATCTGCTGGCCATCTACCGGCTGGCCAACGTCTGATGTTCGGCTATGTAGTAGCAGACCGGAGCAACTTGACCCAAGTACAGGTGGCTCGGTATCGGGAGTGCTACTGCGGGCTGTGCCGTGCCATTGGCCAGCGGCACGGGCAGCACAGTCGGCTCTCCCTGACCTACGACATGACCTTTCTGGTGCTGTTGCTGGACTCGCTGTACGAACCTCATGTGGACGCTGGTGCGTCCCGATGTCTGGTGCATCCGATGCACAAGCAGCTCCACCGAGTGAGTAAGTATACGGAATATGCGGCGGATTTAAATGTAGCCCTGGCCTACTACAACTGCCTGGACGACTGGCAGGATGACCACAGTGTGCCCAAGCTGCTGTACGCCAAAAGTTTGGCCAAGTCCTTTGGGGCGATCCAAGAACGCTGGCCCCGGCAGTGCGCTGTGATGGCAGAGACCTTGGCGGCGCTGGGGGAGCTGGAACAGGCCAAAAGTGCTGACCTGGACGCCGTTTCTGGGCTGTTCGGGCAGCTGATGGCGGCGCTGTTCACCCCGGAGAAAGATCGCTGGCAGGCGACCCTGGCACAGCTAGGGAACACGCTGGGGCGGTTCATCTATGTGATGGACGCCTGTTTAGACCAACGCAGTGACGAGCACCACAAGCGCTACAACCCCATCACGGAATTTGAACGGGTCAATGGCTCCTTTGACGGCGAACAGACCCTGACCATGCTCATCGGCGACTGCGCCCTGGCCTTTGAGCGCCTGCCTTTGGAGCAGGATTTAGACTTATTGCGCAACATTCTCTACTCTGGCGTCTGGACGAAATGGATCAGCGCCAAACAACGGAATCAACCCAACCGGAGGAACGACCCCAATGATTGACGATCCCTATCAGGTTCTCGGCGTATCACCCGATGCCAGCCCTGACGAAATCAAAAAAGCATACCGCGCCCTGGCGAAGAAATACCACCCCGACCTCCATCCCAATGATCCGGAGGCCGCTCGGAAGATGAATGAGATCAACGCCGCCTACGACCAAATCAACAACCCCCAGCGCTACCAGCAGGCTCGCCCCGGCAGCTATGGCAGCTACAGCGGCGGCACCGGCGCAGGCGGTGCCCAGGACAACCCCTTCAGCGGCTTCGGCTTTGACGGGTTTGGCTTTGGCTTCGACTTCGGCAGCCAGCAGCAGCGGCAGTACGACACCTCCCAGGACTCCAGTGAGTTCCAGGCGGCGTGGCACTTCATCGTCACCGGAGAATACCAGCAGGCGCTGGATCTGCTCAACCGGATGAACGTCCGAGAGCGCAACGCTCGGTGGTACTACCTCAGCGGCCTGACCAACTCCGGCCTGGGCAACAAAATTTTAGCCCTCCAGCACTTGCAGCAGGCAGTGCGGATGGATCCCAGCAACTACGAGTATCGGCAGGCTCTGCTGCGGATGCAGAGCGGCAGCCAATTCTATCAGAACAACGGCGGTGCCGACTTCTGCGCCTGCAGCAATCCCGGCAACTGGTGCCTATCCATGTGCCTGCTCAACGTCCTGTGCAACAGTCTCTGTTGCAGCGGTGGGTACGGCGGCTATGGCGGGTACGGGTTCCGATGACCTTTTCTTTCAAACACACCAACGGCATGACTTTGGTCATGCCGTTTCATCGTTTTTTAATGGTTCCTTTATGGTTTCGCTGTTTCTTGCGTGATAGAATAAGACCGTACCGAAGGATCGGAGGAAAGCGTTCCCAAGAAGAAACATCCTGATCCCCCTATAAAAGACGTTTTCTGGTGTCTCTCCCCTTTGTTTTGAAAACGCCGCTCGTCCACTTTCCTTTGCGCTCGGCACGTCCAATCCTTGGGTTCCTATTTTCGCAAATTCCATAAAGATTTTATGTGAGGAGGCAGCATCATGTTAAAGATCGCCCATCTGACCAAGACATTTGGAGAGAAAAAGGCCGTGGATGACCTGAGCTTGGAGATCGCTCCAGGCGAAATCTACGGTTTCATTGGCCACAACGGCGCAGGCAAAACCACCACACTGAAATCAGTGGTGGGCATCCAGCAGTTCGATGCAGGCGAGATCACCATCGGCGGTATCTCCCTAAAGAAAGATCCCCTGGCCTGCAAGCGGCAGCTGGCGTACATTCCGGACAATCCCGACCTGTACGACTTCATGACCGGCATCAAGTATCTCAACTTCATCGCCGACATCTTCGGGGTCAGTGCCAGCGACCGACAGGAACGCATCCGGAACTACGCCGACCTGTTCGAGCTGACCGATGACCTGGCTCAGCCCATCGCCGCCTATTCCCACGGCATGAAGCAGAAGCTGGCCATCCTCTCCGCCTGGATCCACGATCCAAAGCTCATCATTATGGACGAACCTTTCGTAGGACTGGATCCCAAGGCGTCCCACCTGCTCAAGGGCATGATGCGGGAGGTCTGCGACGCCGGCGGCGCCATCTTCTTCTCCACCCACGTGCTGGAGGTGGCGGAAAAGCTGTGCGACAAGGTGGCCATCATCAAGGCCGGCAAGCTCATCCGCTCCGGCACCATGGAGGAGGTCAAGGGTGACGACAGTCTGGAGGATGTTTTCCTGGAACTGGAGGGAGAATAATGGTCAAAACACTGCTGAAAAAGCAAATTGGCGAGATATTCCGCAGCTATTTCTACGACGCCAAGAAAAATAAGCCCTGCTCCAAAGCCTCCACCATCCTCTTCATTCTGTTCTTCGTTTTCCTCATGGTGGGCATTCTGGGCGGGATGTTCGCCCTGCTCTCCTACGTCATATGCGGCGCTTTCGTGTCCGTAGAGATGGGTTGGATGTACTTCTGCATCATGGGGCTGCTGGCCATCCTACTGGGGGCCTTTGGCAGTGTGTTCAACACCTATTCCGGACTTTATCTGTCCAAGGACAATGACCTGCTCCTGTCCATGCCCATCCCGGTGCGCTCCATCATGGTCTCCCGGCTGTTGGGGGTCTACCTGATGGGTCTGATGTACTCCGCGGTGGTCATCCTGCCCGCCGTCATCGTCTACTGGCTCACCGCACCCCTGACCCCAGCCGTCATCATCGGCTCCCTGCTCTTTGTGCTGCTCCTCTCCGTCATCGTCCTCATCCTCTCCTGTGTGCTGGGCTGGGTGGTGGCGAAGATCAGCCTGAAGCTGAAGAACAAGAGCATCATGGCGGCACTGATCGCCCTGGTCGCTCTGGGGGCCTACTACTTCTTCTACTTTAAAGCCCAATCTATGATCGAAGACCTGGTGACCAACGCCTTGGTCTACGGCATGAAGGTGAAGGGCGCGGCCTACTCCCTGTACCTGTTCGGCCGGTACGCTGAGGGGGACTGGGTGGCTATCGCCGTGTTCACTGCGGCAGTGGCCGTCCTCTTTGCCCTGCTGTGGTATGTGCTCTCCCGGAGCTTTTTGGGCATCGTCACCTCCACCGGCAAGACCGCTCGGCGGGAGTACAAGGAAAAGACCGTCCAGCGCCAGAGCGTCTCCCGCGCCCTGTTGGGCAAGGAGCTGGGGCGGTTCCTCTCCAGCGCCAACTATATGCTCAACTGCGGCATGGGCACCCTGCTGCTGCCGGTGGGCGGCATCGCCCTGCTGGTGAAGGGCGGCGTGGCCGTGGATGCGTTGGAACTGATCTTCGAGCACCCTGGCTGCACCGCTGTGCTGCTGTGTACAGCGGTCTGTATGCTGTCCGCTATGAACGACATGGCCACTCCCTCCGTCTCCCTGGAGGCGAAGCATCTGTGGCTGGTGCAGTCCCTGCCCATCCCCCCTTGGCAGGTGCTCCAGGCCAAGCTGTCCGTGCAGCTGCTGCTGACCGGCATCCCGGCGCTGTTCTGCTGCGTCTGTGTTCAGTTCCTCTGCCCCGTTTCCCCGGTGGAACGGGTGCTGCTGGTGCTGGTGCCCATGCTCTACGTCCTCTTCTCTGCCCTGTTCGGGCTGTTCCTGGGCGTCAAGCTGCCCAACCTGACCTGGACCAACGAGCTGGCCCCCATCAAGCAGAGCGCTTCCGTGATGATCGCCCTGCTGGGCGGCTGGGCTTACGGCGTGGCGTTGGCGGGACTCTATCTGGCCTTCGCCTGGCGGCTGGGACTGGCTCTCTACCTGACCCTTTTCGCTCTGGCGATGGTGATAGGCTGTGTGGTTCTGTACCGGTGGCTGAAAACCCGTGGGGCGGAAATTTTCTCTCATCTGTAAACACACAATAGCGCAAAAAAGCGACACTCCAAAGAGCGTTGCCATAAGAAAACATGAAAAAACCCAGTAATATCAATGTTTTTTAGGGCAGCGGAAAACGGGGCAGGTCAAAACAACTGAATAATC
>OGDF01003928.1_pt1 | contig 17510 bp, 10 predicted proteins | sample 1570141 | NCBI WGS metagenome assembly OGDF01 (sample SAMEA4370581, study PRJEB24528) | human gut metagenome | reverse complement strand
TGATCGGCAAAATTTCGACCGACGGAGCCATCGTAGGCATCGGTTCCTGCCTGAGCCGAGGGACCCTCATCTCCATGTTCCTGGTCATGTTCGTCCTGCCGCAGATCCTGCTGCTGGGTGACACCATCGTGGAGAAGACCAGCTTCCGCGTGCCCGTTCCCGAAGCCCGGCGGCGGGCCACCGGCACGGTCTTTGTCAATGGCCGCGTCCGGGGCCGCATCTCCGGCATCGTGGACGCCAACATCCAGGGTGTGATCCGGGGGGATGTCAACGCCCTCATCGGCACCGGGGCCTACCAGAACCAAGAACCGGGGGAGGAGGAACGCAACCCCTTCGCCCCCACGATCAAATCCACCGGCCCGGCCCCACAGGCACCTGCCCCGGACAGCCCGCCGGACCAGGATGCAAGCCCTACGCCCATTCCCAGCGGAAAGGAGGAGACGGATCATGAACAGCAAGACCAGTAAAGTCCTGGCCGTGTTTCTGACGCTCTGCCTGCTCCTGAGCCTGGCGGCCCCGGCCTTCGCCGCGGGAAACCAGATCACCATTGGGACAAAGGAAGAACTGCTGACCTTCGCCCAGAACTGTACCTTAGACAGCTGGTCCCAGGGCAAGACCGTCGTTCTCACCGGCGACATTGACCTGACCGGCACCGACTTTACTCCCATCCCGACCTTCGGCGGCCACTTCGACGGCCAGGGCCACGCCATCACCGGCATTGCGCTCGACGGCAGCGGCAGCAACCGGGGCCTGTTCCGGTACCTGCAAAAATCCGCCGTGGTCGAAGATCTGAAGGTAGAGATCAGCATCACCCCGACGGATTTTCAGGATTCCCTGGGTGGCCTCGTGGGAAACAACCGGGGCCTCATCCGCAACTGCACCATCACCGGCAACTTGAAAGGGGAGAGCAGCGTCGGCGGCATCGTCGGCATCAACGAGGCCGGGGGACAGGTCATCAACTGCACCTTCAACGGCACGGTCGTTGCCACCCATTATGTGGGTGGTATCGTGGGCCAGAACTTGGGCAGCATCTTGCAGTGCGTGAACCAGGGCGGCATCAACACCGTGGAGATCGAAAGCTCCACGGACTTAGATGACCTGCCCGACCGCCAATGGAACTCCACCGAAAACGTCCCCACCAGCACCGATATCGGCGGCATCACCGGCTACTCCTCCGGCATCGTCCAGAGTTGCCGGAACATCGGGGCCGTGGGTTATGCCCACATTGGCTACAACGTCGGCGGCATCGCCGGGCGGCAGGCGGGCTATCTGGACGGCTGCACCAACGAGGGCCTCATCTTAGGCCGAAAGGACGTGGGCGGCGTGGTCGGCCAGCTGGAGCCGGAGGTTTTTCTCCGCTACGGCGAGGATACCCTCAATGACGTCTGGGATCAACTAGACACCCTGGGCAGCCAGGTGGACGGCCTGCTGGGCACCATGGACAACGCCAACACCAATGTGACCCGCCAGCTCAACAGCCTCTCCTCCAACGCCTCCAACGCCCAGAACGCTGCCAGCGACCTCATGGACCTGGCGAAAGACTGGGCCAACGGGAACTTAGACTCCATCAATGATCTCACCGCCCGCATCTCCTGGAGCCTGGACCAGATGGAACCCATCTTAGATACCCTCACGGGCCTGCCCGACCAGATGACCAAGGCCGTGGACTACTTAAACGACGGCCTAGACAAGCTGAAGAACGCCGGGAACATCACCAGCGACGCCATGGATGCCATGAAGGACGGCATCGACCAGGCCCAGGACGCCGCTGACCAGCTCTCCGACGGGCTCAAGCACCTGCAAAATGCCAAGACGTATCTCCGCGATACTCTGGGCGACAGCAAGAAGCTCCGCCAGGGCCTGGACCAGCTGGCCAACGGCATGGAGGAGATCAGCACCGGCATGGGCCAGTTTTCTGCCGGCATGGGGGAGATCAAAGATGCCATCGGCCAGTTGCCTCATGATGGGAGTCTTAAGGCCTTTCAAGATGCGCTGAACACCCTCTCTCAGGCCAGCAGCAATGTTTCCTCCGGCTTCCAGAATGTGAACCAGGCCCTGAAAAAACTGCGGGATAACTTCAATGCCAACGGCGACCCCATCGAGAACATCCAGGACGCCTTAGATGAACTGGACTGCGCCGTGGACGACCTCCGGGCTGCCGCCGACACCCTGAACGACGCGGGAGATTCCCTCAAGGACGCCATGGACATTCTGCAAGACGCCGAGACCGTGCTGGAAGACGCTATTGACGCATTCCAGTGGGCAGGCGACGCCATGAACGAAGCCTTTGATCTCTTAGACAAGGCTACGGAAGACCTGCACACCATGGTCAAGACCCTGGCCGAGGAGCCGACCATCTCCTTCACCCCCATCGGCAGCGACATCACCGCTAAGGGCGACGAGCTGGACGACGCAGTCTCGGACATCATCGACAACGCCAAGAAGCTCACGGACGTGGTCAGCGGCTCGGCGGACAACATCCTGGCGGACCTGACCACCATCAGCGACCAGGTCCAGTCCATCACCGACCTGCTCCGCCAGGAGACCCAGGACGCCAAGGACGAGGCCGACAAGAACCTGGTGGAGGACATCTCTGACCAGATCGACAGCGACCAGCAGCGCACCGGCTGCGTCTCCTCCAGCACCAACAACGGCGAGGTTCAGGGCGACGTGAACGTGGCGGGCATCGCCGGGTCCATGGCCATCGAGTACGACTTCGACCCGGAGGACGATCTGGTCAAAGAAGGGGACCGCTCTCTGGACATCACCTACCAGACCAAGGCCGTCATCCGCCGCTCCGTGAACCACGGCACCATCACCGGCAAGAAGGACCAGGCTGGGGGCGTGGTGGGCCGCATGGACCTGGGCCAGGTCACCCACTGCGAAAACTACGGCACCGTTTCCAGCACCGACGGCAGCTACGTCGGCGGCATTGCCGGCGGCTCCTGGGGCACCATCCGGGAGAGCTGGTCCCGCTGCACCCTCTCCGGGGATCATTATGTCGGCGGCATCGCGGGTTACGGCACGAACCTGAAAAACTGCCGCTCCGCCGTGGAGATCACCGATGCGAAGGCCTACACAGGCACCATCGCCGGGGACCGGGACACCGAGGGCATCGTCACCGGCAACACCTTCACCCATGACAGCCTCGGCGGCATCGACGGCATCAGCTACGCAGGCAAGGCCACCCCCGTGACTTTCTCTGCCCTCTGCGCCAGCGGGGCCCCCAGCACCTTCGCCCAGATGGAACTGACATTCCAGGCCGACGGGAAGCTGGTGGAGACCGTGCCCTTTACCTACGGCGAGGGCCTAGACAGTCTCCCCGACATCCCCGCCAAGAAGGGCTACTCCGCCGCCTGGCCGGACATGGATTACAGCCACCTGACGGCCAGCCAGACGCTGGAGGCCATTTACACCCCCTACACCTCCTCCCTGACAGACGGCGGCCAGCTGCCGGAGATCCTGGTGGACGGCAGCTTCAGCGCCCAGACTGAGGTCAGCCACACGAGCCAGGAAGTCTCCTGGACCACAGAACGGGGCCGCACCTACAACGGCCAGGGCTACACCGTCACCGTCAACGACCCCACCCTGGATGTGGTCTCCTACACCGTCCACTGCCGCATCCCCGAAGAGGGCGGCTGGTACAGCGTCTGGATGGAGCAGGACGACGGCACTTGGGTCCGCCAGGACAGCACCAAGGACGGCAGCTACCTCCTCTTCCCGGCCACGGCGCAGAGCGTGACCTTCTGCCTCATCCAGGAGCCCGGCGCCCTCCAGCTCCTTGTGCCCATCGGCATTTTGGTGGCAGGGCTGCTCTTCCTCCTCTGGTACCGGAAGAAGGCCAAGAAGAAAGCGACGGAGGGGGAGAAGGCGGAGAAGCCTAAGAAACCCAGAAAGAAATTCAACCTGCGGAAAAAGAAATAACTTCCTCACAAATGCGGCAGTGTCCTGCGATATTGCCGAACAAAAACAGCGCCGGTATCGTTGCTACGATACCGGCGCTGTTTGTCTATCACGACACAAAGTCCAAGGGGGAACCTCAGCCTTCGATCATGGCTTTTAATTCTGCCCGGTCCAGGTCGCTGAGCAGATTCGTCATGCTCCGCAGGCTGATGCCGATGGTGGAGACGTTGTGCAGCAGAGCCGAGGTGGCGGGAGGCAAGATCCCGAAGGCGCCCAGGCCAATGAGGGTGCCGTTGAAGCCGATGACGAAGCGGTAGTTGGACCGGATGCGCTTCATCAGCTCCATGGAGATCTTCCGCAGGGTGACCAGCTGTGCCAGGCTGTCGGCGGCCACGGTGATGTCGGCGATCTCGCGGGCAATGGCGGCGCCGTCGCTGATGGCAATGCCGACGTCGGCGGCGGAGAGGGCGGGGGAGTCGTTGATGCCGTCGCCCAGCATGATGACGGTGCGGCCTGCGGCGTGCTCGGCGGCCACATAGCTGGCCTTGTCCTCCGGCAGGACCTCGGAGCGGTAGTCGTCCACGCCGACCTCGGCGGCGATGGCGGCGGCGGTGCGATCGCTGTCGCCGGTGAGCATCACGGTCTTGCGGATGCCCAGGGCACGCAGAGCGCGGATGACGCCCTTGGCCTCCGGGCGCAGGGGATCAGAGATGCAGATGACGGCAGACAGCACGCCGCCAATGGCCAGGTACAGATGAGTGTACTGGTTGGGCAGGGCGTCGAACTTGGCCTGTTCCCCTTCGGGGACGACGCACTGCTCGTCCTCAAAGACGAAGTGGGCGCTGCCGATGACGACTTTCTCCGTGCCCACCCGGCTGGCGATGCCGTGGGCAACGATGTAATCGACTTCGGAGTGCATCTCCTCGTGGGAGAGGTCCTTGTCCTTGGCGGCCTGGACCACGGCGTTGGCCATGGAGTGGGGGAAGTGCTCCTCCAGGCAGGCGGCCAGGCGGAGCATGTCGTTTTCCTCTTTGCCGTGGAAGGGCACGACCTGGACCACGGTGGGACAGGCGCGGGTGAGGGTGCCGGTCTTGTCGAAGATGATGGTGTCGGCCTGGGCCAGGGCCTCCAGGAACTTGCCGCCCTTGACGGTCGTGTGGCTGCCGCTGGCCTCGCGCATGGCAGACAGCACGGCCAGAGGCATGGCCAGCTTCAGGGCGCAGGAGAAATCGACCATCAGCACGGACAGGGAACGGGTCACGTTCCGGGTCAGATAGGTCACGGCGCTGCCGGCCAGGGTGTAGGGCACGAGCTTGTCGGCCAGATGGGCGGCCTTATTCTCGGCGGCGGACTTGAGCTTCTCGGACTGCTCGATCATCTGGACGATCTTGTCGTAGCGGCTGGTGCCCTTCTGCTGGGTGATCTCGATGAGGCACTCGCCCTCTTCGACGACCGTACCGGCGTAGACGGTCTTGCCGGGGCCTTTGGGCACGGGCACGGACTCGCCGGTGAGAGAGGCCTGGTTGACCATGACCTCGCCGGACTGCACCACGCCGTCCACGGGGATCATGCCGCCCATGCGGACGAGGATGGCGTCGCCGGGCCGGACCTGGGACAGGGGGACGAGTACATCGCCGTCTGCCGTGTGCAGCCAGACGCGGTCCACGTTCAGGGACATGCACCGGGCCAGGTCGTCCACGGATTTCTTGTGGGTCCACTCCTCCAGCAGCTCGCCCAAGCTCAGCAGGAACATGACGGAACCGGCGGTAGAGAAGTCTCTGCGGGCCATGGAGATGCCGATGGACAGGGCGTCCAGCAGTTCCACGTGCAGTTTGCGCTTCCACAGACACTGGATGCCCTTCACCAGGTAAGGAACGGAGCGATACAGCGTGTAAGCTGTGGCCAAAGGCGCAGGGAGAAGGGCAGAACGCAGGGCCTTGGACACGATCTTCATCACCAGCTTTTCCTGATATTCCCGGTTCAGCGCCCGCCCGGTGTGGGTGGGGGCCAGCTTGGCGATCTCGGTGGACGTATAGGAGAAGCGGCTGAGGAAGGTCAAAAGTTCTTGCCGGTCGCCCTCATACCGGACAATGGCGCAGCAGGTGCGCTCATGCACGGTGACCTGCTGGGCGGCGGGCCAGGTGCAGAGATAGGCTTCCAATAAGTCAGCCTGATCCAGCGTCATGCGGTTCTGGATCACCTGCACCCGGATACGCCCATGGGATTCATGGACGATTTTGAATTTCATAGTGAAAACCTCCAAAACGGGAAAACAGAGAGGGCATTTGGCCCTCTCTGCCTCATGATCAATCAATGGATGCGCGGAACATCACGGGGGAGAGGGGGATCAGGCATCCGCCTCTTCTTCGGCAGCAGCCTCGGTGGTCTCCTCAGCGGCGTCCTCGATGATGACGTCCTCCTTGGCGGCGCGTTCCTCGTTGATGTCCTTGGCGGTGGCCACGATGTCGGCGGCGCTCTCCTGCACCTTGTCCACGCCCTTCATCACGCAGTCCTTCACACGCAGAGCGGCGGCGGTGGTGTGGGCATAGACATTCTTGGCATCCTTGCTGGAGAGCAGCTTCAGACCAGCCGTGCCAAACAGCAGGCCGCCGGCGAACAGAGCTGCGTGAGTGTACTTCTTAAAGTCGATCATGATCGTTACCTCCTGGTTAATTCAGTTGTTTTTCGCTAATTAGATGCGTCTTACTTGCGTTTGCGGCCGGTAAGCATGGCCATAATCATACAAATCATAGCCGCATGCGCCCAAAAAGAATGCTTTTTCACTTGGCCACCCCCTTAACAAAGCCACAAGCTAGATTATATTTCGGTAAAATTGTAGCGAATTTTAGACGCAAAAACACACCGATTCCGTCAGAAATCGGTGGTTTTAGACATTTTGTTGGGCCATCTGCCGCCGGTACTGGGCAGGGGGCAGGTGGTAGTGCCGTTTGAAGATCTGGGAGAACTGGCTGGCGCTCTCATAGCCCACGGAGGCGGCCACCTGCAAAACCGTCTGGTTGGTGTTTCGCAGCAGGTCGGCGGCCAGATCCATCCGACGGGCCTGCAAAAACTTTCGGGTGGACTGCCCGTACATCTGCCGGAAGCCTTCCTTTAAGAACGTCCCGGAGATGTGAAAGCGCCGGGCCATGGCTTCGATGGTGAGAGGCTGGCTGAGGTTTTCCAGCATGTAGTCGTGAGCATCCCGAATGGCCTGAACCTGTTCCCGGTCCCAATAGCGCCGACCGGGGCTGCGCAGGGGGACGATGGCTTTGCTCTGCATCAGGTACAGCAGCTCCACACCCTTCATGGCGCAATATTGGCCCCGTTTCTCTTCCGGCAGGTCGTCCAGCTGGGCGAAGAAGGCGCTGTTCCAAAGGCTGCTGGGGAAGAGCAGGCACCCGCCGCCGGTCTGGAGCAGCTCATCCAGGCTGTGGGTCAGCAGCTGGCTGTCGGCCGCGCCCCAAAGGCGGGTCAGCGCGGCGAAGGGGGTCGGTCCGTCCAGCTGCATTCGGATGAGCTGAACTTTTGCTTCGCGGCTTTCCACCCGATGCACCCGCAGGCGGGAGGAGACGAGCAGAATGTCCTGGGGATTCAGGTCCAAGACCTGTCCCTGCTCCAAATAGAGCTGGAGGCCGCCAGCCTGACAAAACAACAGGCAGACCGGGCCACGGAGGGAATCCGACAGCCAGGCATCCCCCTGGCCGCCGGTCAACTGGCAGATCTGTAAGCCCGGCAGGGCATAGGACCATGCGACACTGCCATCTGGCTCCATCGGTAGCAAACGCTCGACCATGGCAGTACCTCCTCCCAATTGTTAGCAAATCCTAACGCTCAGCCAAGAAAAAAGTTCATCTGGAGGATGAACCTGCGAAGAATTCACTACAAAGAATTAGCGTTCCCTAATTACGGGTTAGATGATAGCATAGACTAACTGAAAAAGCAAGAGGAAAATCCGAAAAAGAGGAAAAAATTTTCAAAAAGGTCCTCTGCCGGCAGGGCAGAGGACCAGGATCCGTTATTGAATGGACAGGACGGTATAGCCCACATCCTGCACGGCGTGGCGCAGGGCGTCGTTGTCCGGCGCTTGCTTCAGGCGCACATCGGCCTTACGCTCGCCGAGGTCAACCTTGGCCCAGACACCGTCCAAGCTGTTCAGTGCGTTCTCCACCCGGCGGGAGCAGTTGGAGCAGGTCATCCCGTCGATGGTCAGGGTGACCTGATAGGGGTAGTGGTCCTTGTTTTTGTCTGCGACCTTCACTTTCTTCTCTGCAGCCTCGTGGGACCCGCAGCATCCGCCGCCGTGCCGCATCTTATGGCCGTAGCTGTAAATCGCAAACACGCAGATCACGACGATGATGACAATGACGATGGCTGTACCCATGGTTTGGTTTCCTCCTCGTGAAACAAAAATCAACTGCGAGGTTAGAACTCGCTAATCACGTTCCCTACCATAGCACAAACCAACCTGCCTGTCCAGTAGGTACTACCCAAAAAATTGTAAAAATTTTGTGGCATTTTCTTCAACCTCTTGTGTCGGTAGGGAAAATGGTCTATACTACAAAAAAACCAAAAAATATGATTTCAACAACATCCATCGGAGGGAAGAGAAGATGCTGACACTGGACAAGATCTACCACGCCGCCTTTGTCTTAAAAAAGGTAGCCAGAAAAACGGACCTCATCAAGGCCACCAAGCTTTCCGACCACTGCGACCTGTATCTCAAGACCGAGAACTTACAGGAGACCGGCAGCTTCAAGCTCCGCGGCGCTTACTATAAGATCAGCCAGCTCACGGACGAAGAAAAGTCCCGCGGTATTTTGGCCTGCAGCGCCGGCAACCACGCCCAGGGTGTGGCCATGGCTGCCACCCGCAACGGCATCAAGTCCCTCATCTGTATGCCCGACGGTGCCCCCATCAGTAAAGTCGAGGCAACCAAGCAGCTGGGGGCAGAGGTCCGCCTGGTGAAGGGCGCTTACGACGATGCCTACGCCACCGCCCTGCAAATTCAGGAGGAGACGGGTGCCACCTTCATCCATCCCTTCGACGACCCGGAGGTCATTGCCGGTCAGGGCACCATCGGCCTGGAGATCTTGGGACGCAGTCGTCGTTCCCATCGGCGGGGGCGGGCTCATCTCCGGTGTGGCCTACGCCATCAAGCATCTGAACCCCAAGGTCAAGGTCTACGGCGTCCAGGCCGCCGGGGCCGCCAGCATGGTGGAGAGCCAGAAGGCCGGGGAGCCCATCATGCTCGACCGGGCCGATACCTTCGCCGACGGCATCGCCGTGAAGCACCCCGGTGACCTGACCTATGAGCTGGTGAAGGAATACGTGGACGAGATCGTCACCGTCACCGAAGACGAAATTTCCACTGCCATTCTGGCCCTGCTGGAAAAGCAGAAGGTCATCGCCGAGGGCGCGGGGGCTGTGGGCGTGGCAGCCGTCCTCTTCCACAAGCTCCCCGTCCAGGGCAAGAAGGTCGTCTGTATCGTCTCCGGCGGCAACATCGACGTGAATATTTTGAGCCGCGTCATCACCCGCGGCCTCGTCACCAGCGGTCGGAACGTCAGCCTCACCCTCTCCCTGGCCGACAAGCCCGGCCAGCTGCAAGAGGTGGCGGACATCATCGCCCACTGCGGCGGCAACGTGGTCTCCGTCCACCATGACCGATCCGATGCCAATATGTCCATCACCAGCTGCTTCCTCAAGCTGGGCCTGGAGACCAGAGACCGGGAACAGATCGCCCAGATCAAAAAAGAACTGACCGAGGCGGGGTTTCATCTGGTCAGCGAGCGGGTTTGAACCGGCGGGATTCCCCCGCTGTTTCAAATAAAAAAGATAAGAAGACAACAAAAGGAGGGTTATGGGTATGGCTAGCTATCAACCTGTGACCAAAGAGATCGTAGAACAACTGGAAAAAATCGCCCCCGGACGGGTCTATTTCGGGGACGACGTGAACCCCGACTACGGCCGGGACGAAATGCCCATCTACGGCACCCGCGTGCCGGAGGCGTCGGTGGATGCCCTGACCACGGAGGAAATTGCCGCCGTGATGAAGCTGTGCTATGAAAACAACATCCCCGTCACCACCCGCGGTGCGGGCACAGGGCTGGTGGGTGGTTGTGTGCCCGTGATGGGCGGCGTGGTCATCGCCACCACCAAAATGAACAAGATCCTGGGCTATGACCTGGACAACTACACCGTGACCGTCCAGCCCGGGGTTCTCCTCCAGCAGCTGGCGGAGGATGCCTTGGCCCACGAATGTCTCTATCCCCCGGATCCGGGGGAGAAGTTGGCCACCTTGGGCGGCAACGTCTCCACCAACGCCAGCGGCATGCGGGGCGTGAAGTACGGGGCCACGCGGGACTATGTGAAGGCCATGACCGTGGTCCTGCCCACCGGCGAAATCACCCACTTCGGCTCCTCCGTCTCCAAGACCAGCTCCGGCTATAACCTCCTGCACCTGATGATCGGCTCCGAGGGCACGCTCGGCATCATCACAGAGCTGACGCTCAAGCTCATCCCCGCCCCGAAAGCGGCGGTCAGCCTGGTCGTCCCCTTTGAGGACCTGGCCTCTTGCATCGCCATGGTCCCCAAGCTCCGCCACAGCGGGCTGAACCCCCAGGCCATTGAGTTCTTTGAGAAGGCCATTCTCGTGACCTCCGAGACGTACCTCAAGAAGCAGGTCTTCCCCCGCATGGTCGATGGGGTAGACGTGGGCGCCTATCTGCTCATCACCTTCGACGGCGAGTCTGAGGAGGCCCTGAACCCCATCATCGAGCGGGCCGCCGAGCTGCTCCTGGACCAGGGCGCCTTAGACGTGCTGGTGGCCGACAGCGCCCCCAAGCGCAAGGAAGCCTGGGCCGCCCGCTCCTCCTTCCTGGAGGGCATCGAAGAGCAGTGCAAGCTGCTGGATGAGTGCGATGTGGTCGTCCCCGTGACCCAGATCCCGGAGTACGTCGTCTACGCCGACACCCTGGCTAAAAACTACGACTTCCAGCTGCAATACTTCGGCCACGCCGGGGACGGCAACCTGCACATCTACGCCTGCTCCAACGATTTGGAAAAGGATGTGTTCGTACAGCAGGTGGATGACTTCATGTCCAAGCTCTACGCCAAGACCATGGAGCTGGGCGGCCAGATCTCCGGCGAGCACGGCATTGGTCGGGGCAAGATCAAGTACCTGGCAGAGGCTGTCGGCCCCACCAACATCGCCCTCATGCAGGGCATCAAAAAGGTCTTTGACCCGAAGCTCCTCTTAAACCCCGGCAAAGTCTTCCCCCAGCCGGAAGCCTAAAGTCTAATTCAATGAGACGGAACAGAAATTGGGACCGCACGAAACACGGTGCGGTCCCGGTTTGTGTTTTCATATTCTTTTGTGAAGTGACTGGAAATCGGAGAAGAACGAAGGTATAATAGGGGGCATCGAAACCATGCGCCTACCACCATCAGAACACAAGGGGGGAGAAGGATGAAAGACGCGATCGTGATCAAGCCCTCACTGGCAGACCAGGTGAAAAACGCCATGATCCACGGCAGGGTGATCTTCTTCAGTGCCCCCTGCGGCTTTGGCAAGACCACCACGGCCTGGGCCTTGCTGGAGGGGAAGAAGGTCTATTTCGCTGCGGCAGGGGAGCCGGGCTTTCGCCTGCCCCTGCTGCGGGAGACGTGGGACGTGCTGCTGCTGGACCAGCTGCAAAACCTGCCGGAGGAGGAGCAGGAGCCTCTGTGTGAGCTCATCCGCCGCAGCCCGAACCGGCGCTTCTTCCTCCTCTCGCGGGGCACTCCGCCGGGGTGGCTGATCCACTTTCAGTTTTCCGGCCTCATGCTGGTGCTGGATGCCAGAGCCCTGCTCTTCGACCGGGACAGCACGGCCAAGCTCCTTCGACTCATGGGGGGCGACCCCACAGATCTGGAGGTCACGGCCATTCAGCGGGAGTCCCTGGGGTATCCTCTGGCTGTCGCCATGATCGGCCGAGAAATGGCCAACGGCTCACCGTACAGCCCGGAGATCGACGCAAAGGTCCGCCGGGAGCTGTACATCCACTATGAGACGGCGGTCTACCGCCGCTTCGACCTGCCCATCCGCCGCTTCCTCCTGGAGATCTCGCCCTTTACGACCTTCGACATCGAGCTGGCCCGGATGGTCACCGGTGACAGCGCGGTGGGGGAAGTCATCGACTGGCTCCAGCGCAACACGTCGATGCTTCAGTACGACGGCATCCAGCGCTTCCACTTCTGGGATATTTTCCGCAACTTTCTGCAATGGGAGATGGACCGGGAATACACCCCGAAGAAACAGCGGGCCATCTTCGACCGGGGCGGTCTATACTACGAGCTGAACGGTCAGTCGGCCCTGGCCCTGGAGTGCTACACGAAGGCGGGGGACCACGCCAAGGTCTCCGACCTGCTCACCCGCAACGCTGAGTGTCACCCCGGCACCGGTCATTATGAGGAAATGGAACGCTATTACCGCGCCCTGCCGGAGGAGGAGATCTTAGCCTCTCCGGCCCTGATGCAGGCCATGTGTATGCTCTGTGCATTGGAGATGGAGTATGAGGAGTCCGAGCGCTGGTACCAGACCCTGGCAGACTTCGCCGCCCGCTGCGAGCGGACCGACGCGGCCCGGAAACAGGCCCGCAGCCGTCTGGCTTGGCTGGACATCGCCCTGCCCCAGCGGGGCGTGACGGGCCTGATCGACACCATCCCCAAGGTGTTTCGGCTGCTGACCAACCGGGAGATCGCCCTGCCGCCCTTTTCCGTGACCAGTATGCAGCCGAGTATTCTAAATGGCGGCAAGGATTTTTCCGCCTGGAGCAAGAAAGACGATCTGCTCTATCAGACCATTCGCCTCCCCGTAGAGGCTGTCCTGGGCAAGGACGGGGTGGGCCTGCCGGACTGCGCCATAGCCGAGAGCAAGTTTGAACAGGGCGAGGACGTCTCCACCCGGATGCTGGCCCTCATGTCCAAGCTCAACGACATCCACCGCCGGGGCACCCCGGACATTGAGTTTGCCGTGGTGGGGATGCTGGTGCGCTACCAGACCAGCGTTGGCCGCGCCCTGGACGCCCGCACTACGCTGGAGTCTCTGCGCAAACGTTTTGTCGAGGTGAACGAGGAGCGCTTCCTGCCCAACATCGACGCCATGCTCTGCCGCATCGACCTGCGGGAGGGGGAGCTGGTGGCGGTGGGGGACTGGTACCGGGACAAGGCCCCCAAGGACCAGATCCATTTGCAGACCATGAAGCGCTACCAGTACCTGACCCAGGCCATGGCGGAGATCGCCCTGGGCAACAGCCGGGCGGCCCTGCTGACCTTGGCGGCGCTGGAGCCCTACTTCACCGCCTGCCAGCGCCACATCGATGGCATCCACCTGCATCTCTTGACGGCCATCGCCCGCCACCGCCTGAAAGACGAGACCTGGTCCCAGGCCCTCTGCCAGGCCCTGGACACGGCGGCAGAGTACCACTTCCTCCGCCCGGTGAGCTGCTACGGCGCGTCGATCCTGCCTCTGCTGGAAAGATGCGGTTGGGCGGGGGACCCGGCCTTCCTCAAGCAGAGTGTCGCTTACGCCAGGGTCCAGGCGGCCAACTACCCGGATTTCCTCCGCCTGCGCTTGTCCCCGGCAGAGTCCCTCACCTCGACGGAGCTGCAAGTGCTCAAGCTTCTCTGCGCCGACCGGAGCAACGCGGAGATCGGCGCAATTTTAGACATCAAGCTGGCCACCGTGAAGAGTCACGTCAGTCATATCCTGCAAAAACTGGGCGTGAAACGCCGCAGTGAAGCCAAGACCGTGGCAGAAGAACTGTGGCTGCTGTGAGGTTTCCGGTTTGTAAGAAATTGGAAACTATAAAAATTTTTCCCTGTTGCCCTTCTGTTGTGATGCTTGCAGTATCCTGAATGCGGGAAAGGGAAGAGCGGTACCTGTTATAGCTTCCGAGCTATAGCGGGTACCGCATCATCTTTCTCCCCGTATTGCTGCAAAGCTTCCTCCGCTGCGCTCCTTGCAGACCACGATCTGCCGGTCGATGCGCTCCTTGAGCTCTGCCACGTGGGAGATGATGCCCACCAGCCGGTTTCCGTCCGATAGCCCAGCCAGAGCTTGCAGGGCCAGCTCCAGGGCCTGTTCGCTGAGGGAGCCGAAGCCCTCGTCCACAAACAGCGTGTCCATCTGGATGCCACCGGCGGAGGCCTGCACCTCGTCCGACAGCCCCAGAGCCAAGGAGAGGGAGGCGAGAAAGGCCTCGCCGCCGGAGAGGGTGTCGGCGCTGCGCTCGGTACCGTTGTAGTGGTCCAGCACGTCCAGGTCTAAGCCGCTCTGGGAGCGGACGTCTGCGGCGACGGAACGCCGCTTGAGCTCATACTGACCCCCGGACATGACCATGAGGCGCACGTTGGCCCGGTGTAAGATGCGGTCGAAATAGGCCATCTGTACATAGGTCTCCAGCATGATCTTCGCCTTGCCGGGGAGACTGCCGTTGGCCGTCTCGTGTAAGGACCAGAGCCACTGGAACCGTGCTTCCGCCTGGGACAGGGCCTCAGACTGGGCGGAGACGTTTTGCCGCACCGTCTCATTCCGGCTCTGCCGCACGGCCAGGGTCTTGCTGTCCTGGGTCAGAGCGGCCTTTTGGACTTGGAGCCGCCGCTGCTGCTCTGCCAGGGCGTCGAGATCCTCCTGGGGCGTCTGGGCCAGCAGAGCCTCTAATTGGATCCGCTGACCGCGGAGGCCCTCCAGGGTTTTTCCGGCGGTGTCCAGGGCGGTCTGGGCCAAGGCTATCGCGCCTTCGATCTGATGGGCCTCTGCTTCCATGGCCCGGATCTGCCGGGTCACCGCCGCCTGGTCTGGGAAGGAACACTGTGCTTCCAGCTGCCGAAGCTGAGCTTGCAGATTCTCTGCGTGGACCCGCTCCCCGGCCAGGGCTTGCTCCGCCTTCTGCTTGTGCTGGCTGACCTGCGTCAGCTGGGCCTGCTCCTGGGGCAGGCGCTGCTCCAGCTGTTTGCGGCGGTTCTGCTGGGCCTCTAAGCCTTTGCGCCGGTCGGCCAGGGAACGCACTTGAGCCTGGGCTTCGTTCCAAAGGGCTGTGACGCGGTCCTGCAAGGTCAGCAGGTCTACTTCCGCCGTTTCCACGGCGTTTCCCAGGTGCTGGGCCAGCCGGTCCCGTAATACACTTTCCCTTGTGTCATACTGACTTTTCTGCGCGGCGGCTGCCGCGCTTTTTTTGGCGGCTTCTGCACCGGAGCGGTCTGCTGCGGCTTGGGCCTGCTCCACATCTGCCTGGGTGGGGGCGTGTGCCGCAAGCTGGGCCAGGGCCGGGTGATGGACCGCCCCGCACACCGGGCAGGGGAGACCCTCTTCTAGCGCCTGGGCCAGGATGCCGGCCTGGGCATCTAAAAAGGCCTGGTTTTTCTGCTCATACTCCGCCCGGTCCCGCTGGGAACGGGTGCGGGCCGTGAGATACTCCTCCTGCGCTCTCTTCCAGCGCTGCTGCAGCGTGACCTGCTGCCTGAGGTCCTGCAAAAGCACAGAAAGCGCTTCTGACCTGGCGGTCTCCTGTTCGGCGCGATAGGTCACGTCCAGAAGCGCTGCCGAGGTGTCCGTCAAGTCTGCCAGCTCTGTTTGCAGGGAAGAAATGGTCTGGGTCAGCCCGTCGAGCTGCTGGTGGTCCTTCTGGAGTTGCTGTTCATAGGAAGTCACGGCACGTTCTGCGGTTTTGACGGCCGTCCGCGTCTGCTCCAAGGCGTCGTATTGGGGCAGCTGCTGTTCCAGGAGAACGGTTTGGGCCTTGAGGGCTTCGGCGCGGGGGAGCATGGCCTGTACCGCTTCCAGCGCCGTCTGCTTGGCTGCCTGGGCGTCGGTTTGCTGGGCGATCTTGGTTTGCAGGCTCTCTAAGGCCTGCTGGGTTTTGGCACGGTCCTGGGCAGCCTTCTGCCGCTGGGCCAGGACACGGAGCTGCCGGTCCGTCTCGTCCAGCTCGTCCGCCAGCGTGACGGCGGCCTGTGCGTCTTGACGGATGAGCTGGTCCAAAAGAGGAAAGAGGTCCGCAACGGGGAGCTGCCCGGCGCGGGCCGCCTCCACCTGGGCAGACAAGGGGTCATCCTCGCTGCACTGGATGCCGGTCAAGTCCTGCTGGACGCTCCGCCGCAGCTCGTCGCAGGTGCTTTTGGCGGCCAGAGCCTGGGCCCGTAAGCGCTGCTGGAGGGTCTCGTAGCGCTCGGTGTGGAAAATACTTTGGAAGATCTTCAGCCGTTCCTTGGTGTTGGCCTGGAGCAGGCGGCGAAATTCTCCCTGGGCCAGCATGGCGATCTGGGAAAACTGCTCCCGCGTGACCCCCAGGATGGTCTGGATCTCGGCGTTGACCTCTCTGGGTTTGGTGATCAACCGGCCGTCGGGCAGGGTCAGCTCGGCCTCGGCCTTTTGCAGGACCAGCTTATTGCCCCGCTTGGCGGGGCGCTGGTACTCCGGGTTGCGCCGGACGGTGTACTGCTTCCCGGCGTATTGAAACACCAGCTCCACTTCTGTGGGCGTCTCTGGCGCGGCGTATTTGGAGCGAAGCATCTCCGGGGTACGGCTGTCGCCGCTGGCCTGGCCGAAGAGGGCGAAGGTAATGGCATCAAAAATCGTAGTTTTGCCCGCCCCGGTGTCCCCGGTGATGAGGTAGAGACCGTGGTTCCCCAACTGCTCCAGAGCAAGGACGGTCTTCCCGGCGTAGGGGCCAAAGGCGGATAGGGTCAGCTGCATGGGTCTCATGGCGCATCCTCCTCCCAGATGGTTTCGATGAGGTCCCGGACAAAGTCCGTCTGGGCCTGGGTCATGGGCTGGTTGTTCTGCTGTCGGTAAAACTGCGCGAAGAGGTCCAGGGGGGAGAGCTCTTCCACAGGGGCCGCCTCCTCCAGCTGGACCGCCCCGCGGGTGCGGGTGTTGTCATAGTCCAGCTTCATCAGGTTGGGGTAAATGGCCCGGAGCTTGCCGATGGCGTTGGGCACGTCCTCTTCATCGGTGAGGGTGATGTGCAGGTAGTCATCGGTGGCTGTCCCGTCATAGAAAGATTTTTCCGTCACGGCCAGGTAGGTCCCCCGGATCTCCCGCAGGTCATGCCGGGGCACCAGCGGGACCGTGCGGACCTGGACCTGTCCCTTCTCCGCCAACTCTACAAGGGTGACGGACTTCTGCTGCTTTGCCTCGGAAAAAGAATATTTCAGCGGGGAACCGCAGTAGCGAATGTGCTCCCCTCCAACGCTTTGGGGGCCGTGGAGATGTCCCAGAGCCACATAGTCAAAGCCATCAAAAACGGAGGCGTCTACATGGTCCGCACCGCCCACGGAAAGCTCCTCGGACTCGCACCGGGCCGCGCCGGTGACGAACTGGTGGGTCAGCAAAAGATTCCGCGCCCCGGCGTCGATCTCCATTTGCCCGACGGCCACCCGCAGGGCGTCGGTGTAGCTCTCAATGGTCTCATCGGGGAAGCACCGCCGCACATGTGCGGGCTTGAGGAAGGGGAGCAGATAGATCCGCACCTCTCCCCAGGCGTCGTGCAAAACGATCGGCTGGACGGCCCCGTCATACACCGGGGAGACATAGACGCCGCTGCGCTCCATGAGCCGCCCGCCAA
>OGDF01003926.1_pt1 | contig 17510 bp, 6 predicted proteins | sample 1570141 | NCBI WGS metagenome assembly OGDF01 (sample SAMEA4370581, study PRJEB24528) | human gut metagenome | reverse complement strand
CCGCCGTTTTTGATGAAAGCCTCCGAGTCAGTCAAATGATTCGGAGGCTTTTTTTTGTGTTTATACTGAGTTCCCGACTTGGAAGGGCTGAAAATGCTATTTGAGTACTATAAATGTATATACTCAGGACAATATTGCTACATAAAGAATACCTGAAGCTTTAATTTTGTAGCAATAAAAAAACTATAAATATTATTATGAATAAACGAATAGCATTTTTGTTGTCTTTGTGCTGGGTGGTATGTTGCTCTTATGCACAAAATTCTTTTTCAAAACATGAAGTAAGACAAACAATGAGGCGTGTTGCCGACTGGCAAATTGCCCACATGAAAGAAGTTACCTATGATCCGTTGAATTGGGTAAATGCTACGTTTTATCTGGGCTTGTCTAAATGGGCATCCGTGGCGGAGCAGGAAAATCAGGATGATTTTTATTTTAAGTGGTTGCGGCGCTTGGGGGCACGCAATTATTGGCAAGTGGATAAACGGATGTATCATGCAGATGATATCTGTGTTGCACAAACATATTTGGATCTTTATCGTAAATATGGAAAAGAAGAGATGCTGATTCCTACGAAGGCCCGTACTGAATGGGTGATGGAGCATCCTTCTAAAGGATCTTTCTTATTGGATTATGGTGATGCTTCCACTTTAGAAAAATGGACATGGTGCGATGCATTATTTATGGCTCCGCCGGTTTATGCCCGTTTGTATAACATTACCGGTGATAAGAAATTTCTCCGTTTTATGGATAAGGAGTATAAAGAGACTTATGAGTTCCTTTATGATAAGGATGCCCGTTTGTTTTATAGAGACCATCGTTACTTTACTCAAAAAGAGGCCAATGGTGAGAAGGTGTTTTGGGGGAGAGGAAACGGATGGGTATTGGGTGGACTGGTCGAAATTCTTCGTGAACTTCCTGCGGGAAATAAATACAGAACTTTTTATGAGAACCTGTTTGTGGAACTGGCTACTCGTGTAGCCACCTTGCAACAGTCTGACGGCTTTTGGAGAGCCAGTATGCTGGACCCTCATTCTTATTCTTCTCCGGAAACCAGTTGTTCCGGTTTCTTTGTCTATGCTTTGGCATACGGCATCAACGAAGGATTGTTGTCGAAAGAAGAATTCCTTCCCATAGTGGAAAAGGGCTGGAAAGCTTTGGTAGGGGCAGTAGAGGAAGATGGTAAATTGGGCTATGTGCAGCCTATTGGTGCTGACCCCAAAAAAGTAACCCGTGAAATGACAGAGGTGTATGGCCCGGGTGCATTTTTGCTGGCAGGGACAGAGGTTTACCGGATGGCAAAAGACGAGATACATGGAAATAATATTTCGGCAGAACGTATTCGTGAGATAGTCGACATGTTACCGGAAAAACCGGAAGGTATCGGAGTAACTTATAAAGATCGTACTTATTGGGATAAGATGAAGAATACTCCTGAAGCTCGAAAATTAATTGAAGAGGCTCATACCAGCCTGAAGGACGGAATGCCGCCTTTTGTAGATTCGCTTTATTTGCATCTTAATAAGACCGAGATTCGTCTGCCGGGAGAGAACATGATGAATGCCCGTTATCAATATTTGTGGCGATTGGTATTGGCGGAATGTTTGGAAAATAAGCGACGGTTTATTCCGGCGATTTGTGAAGGGGTGGAAGAACTCTGTCACCAGAAGCCTTGGTCAATTCCTGCACATGACCGTAACTTGCATAACTATCATGGAACTGATTATTATGTGGATTTGGTTGTTGCTACTGCCGGAAATACATTGGCGCAATGTATTTATTTATTGGATGACCGCTTGCCGGCCGAAACGAAAGCTTTGGCGATGTGTGCTTTCCGTGAGAAGGTGTTCCGCCCTATCTACCGTTGTTTGGAAGAAACAAAACCTTTTTATTGGTTTACTGTCACGAATAACTGGAACTCGGTGTGCTTGGCCGGCGTGACAGGAGCTGCACTTGCTTTGTTGCAGGACAAGGAAGAGCGTGCTTACTTTGTGGCTGCTGCTGAGAAGTATTATGTATATGGAATGAAGGGATATAGTGATGACGGATATTGCAGTGAGGGGGTAGGATATTATAATTATGGTTTTTGCTCGTTTATCTTGTTGCGTGAAGAAATTTGTCGTGCTACGAAAGGGAAGATTGATTTCTTCCGTACTCCTAAGTTTGCCCGTATTGCACAATATGGAAAGAAGATTCAGATCATGAATCAGGTTTGCCCTGCCTACGCCGACTGTCGTGCAGGTGTTTCACCTTCTTGGTTTATTACAAACTATTGTGATAATGTGTTGGGTACAGCTCCTTATGAAGAAAAATATGAAATACCCGGTATGGATAATCTTTCATTGCACACCATCGGCATGTTCCCCCATCAGGCTTGGAAAGTGGAAATGACTCCCGAAATACAAGAGGTATTGAAGGCCGAGGCTGATGAACTTCATTCTTGTTATGATGAAGCAGGCATTATTATTAGCCGCCCTGCTACCGGTTCGACTTGTCGTTTGGGCGTATCTGTAAAGGGAGGGCATAACGCGGAAAACCATAATCATAATGATGTGGGTTCTTATGCAGTAGTGATGGGTAGTCAGACGATGGCAGGCGATATGGGTGGACCTTTCTCTTATCCCGGTGACTATTTCAGTGGAAATGCTTATAAATATCCTATTAAAAATTCATTTGGTCATCCCGTTCCCTTTATCAACGGACAATGTCAGGTGTCGGGCAAGAAGGCTCAGGGAGTGGTGTTGAAGAAAGAACTGACTGGCGGCACAGATATCTTTCAGATTGATTATACATCTGCTTATGCTACTGCGGTACCTGAACTGGAAAAGCTGATACGTACCTTTACTTATAATCGTGCCGGAGAAGGAACGTTCGTGATTGAAGACCGTTTTGAAGCAGTGTCAGGAATTTCTTTTGAAACAGCTATTACTACTCGTGCCGACTGGAAGATGATAGGAAATAATCGTTTGGAGTTGGTGCTGGGAGGAGAAAAAATGACGGTGGATATTGAAGCTCCGGGTGTGGTAGAATTTGATTCGGAGACTGTTGAAGTGAACTCTCCTGCTTATACGCGTATCGGTATTCGTCTGAAGAAACCGTTGCAAAGCGGTAGTGTCCGGCTGATAATGTATCCTTCGCGTCCATAGTTATGTATAAAATAGTCCGTTCGGTTAATTTATGTACAAAGAACTCAAAAAAAGGGTATGCTCTAGTGAAGGGCATACCCTATTTTTGTACTGTTAAAAAGTTTACTACTAACGAATTTTAAGCTATTATTATGAAAAAAACATCGAAACGGATTTCTTTGCTTTTACGAAAGAAAGGATTCTTCATGTGCACTACATCAATGCTGTTGGCAAATGTGAGTGTATTTGCAAGTCCGGATGCAGCGAAGACATCTTTGCTGCCGGCTAAATCGGATGTGGCATCAGTGGCCATTGTTGCGCAACAAGGTAAGACTATTACCGGTGTGGTGATGGATTCACAAGAGTCTATTATCGGTGCAAATGTGATGGTAAAAGGTACGACAAACGGTACGATAACCGATTTTGAAGGAAAGTTTACCCTGAGCAATGTACCTGAAGGAGCTATTCTGCAAATCTCTTATATCGGTTATCAGAGTATGGAGATTAAAGTTGGAAATCAAACTAGCTTTACTATCAAATTGAAAGAAGACAGCCAGGCTTTGGATGAAGTAGTGGTTGTGGGGTATGGTTCGCAAAAGAAAGTGAATTTGACAGGTTCTGTGGGAACTGTTGATGCAAAAGTTTTGCAATCACGTCCCATCACTTCGTCTACCAGTGCATTGCAGGGGACTATACCTAACTTGCAGATTACGCCGAGTAGTGGTGAGCCGGGTACCGGAGCAACACTGAATGTGCGTGGTACTACTTCTATAAATGGTGGCAGCCCATTGGTATTGGTTGACGGTGTGGAAATGGATCTTGACATGATTAATCCGAATGATATTGCCAACGTTACGGTCTTGAAGGATGCGGCTGCATCTGCCATCTATGGTGTACGTGCTGCTTATGGTGTTATTTTGGTAACTACGAAAAATGCAGGTTCGGATATGAAGACTACTGTATCTTATTCCGGTAACGTGGCATTCTCTAAACCGACTGTATTGCCGGAGATGGTCGACACAAGTTGGGAACATGCCGAATTTGTAAATCGGGCAATGACAAATGCTAATTTGGATGTGATGTATAATCCGGATACAGTGGAAAAAATGAAGAATTATGCTAATGATCCGGCTAATAATCCTGAATATGAAGTGCTGAACGGTACTATGTATTATTATGGTCATTCTGATTGGACCGATTTAATGCTGAAGAAATATACTCCTTCTCATCGCCATAATATAAATATTTCGGGAGGTAATGAAAAGACTAAATTTTATACTTCTGTAGGTTATGTAAATCAATCTGGGATGTATAAAGTGGGGGAAGACAGCTATCAGCGTTTGAATACTCGTTTGTCTGTAGATAATCAAACGACTCCATGGATGAAGCTGGGGGCTAAAGTATTGTATAACTATACTACTACCGATAAGCCTCATAAATATAAAGATGATGTTTGGCAGCAGATGGTATTTTCAACTCCGACACGTATGGCTCGTCCGTGGGGAGGTGATGCACGTTATCCGGAACTTGACCAATATGCCGGTAAATATTTCGATGACCAGAATCCTATTTCTTTGCTGGAACAAGGAGGTCGTGACAAGAAGAAAGTACATGATATCTGGTTGACAGGTAGTGCGGATTTTACTTTTACGAAAGATTGGCATGCACGTGTGGATTTTACTTATAACCTGAATTACAGCCGCAGTGCCGAACATCGTAAAAAAGTGGATATGATTACCAATGCTTTTGTTGAGACGGAAGGTAATACCAATAACAACAGTTATTCGTGGGTGAACGGTAATAAAGATTATTATTCTTTCAATGCTTATACAGACTACGAACACACTTTTGCAGAAAAGCATTATGTAAAAGCCATGTTAGGTTTCAATCAGGAATTGACTAAGTATAATACAACTACTGCTACCCGTCAGAACCTTATATCTCAGGATTTACCTTCAATGAGCTTGGGTACCGGTATGCAAACTGTTAGTGAAAGCGGTTATGAATGGGCATTACGCGGCGGTTTCTTCCGTTTGAATTATATCTATAATAACCGTTATCTATTTGAAGTGAACGGCCGTTATGACGGAACTTCCCGCTTCCCGTCCGATAATCGTTTTGTATTCCTGCCTTCATTCTCGGGAGCATGGCGTGTTTCGGAAGAAGCTTTCATGGAATCTACCCGTTCTTGGTTGGATAACTTGAAGGTACGTGCTTCATACGGTATCTTGGGTAATCAGTTGTTGACAGCCAGCAGTTGGTCGGGTAACACTAAATATTATCCGTATATTCCCTTTATGGCTTCGGGTACAGCAGGAAACTGGCTGTTTGTAGACGGTGAGAAATCTTTGTATATCAATCCGGCAGGCTTGGTATCCAGCGACTTGACTTGGGAAAAAGCTTCTACCTTTAATATTGGTCTTGATTTTACAATGTTGAACCAACGTTTGGACTTCTCTTTTGACTGGTATCAGAGAACAACATCGGATATGCTTGTTAAAGTGGAATATCCTGAAGTATTGGGAACAACAGCTCCTCCTGCCAACAAAGCGGAGCTACGCACTCGCGGTTGGGAAGTATCCGTTAAATGGAATGACCGTATTGGCAATGACTTCTCTTATGATTTAGGCTTTATCCTTTCGGATTCACAGGCTGAAATTACTAAATATGAAAATCCGAGTGGAACATTAAGTGACTATTATGTAGGTCAGAAGATTGGTGAAATATGGGGATATGAAACAGAAGGTTTCTATCAGTCGGACACCGATGTGCAAAACCATGCAGACCAGTCTAAGTTAGGTGCTAACTGGGCTCCCGGTGATATCATGTATAAAGATCTGGATGGAAATAAGAAGATAAACAACGGCTCGAATACATTAGATGACCATGGTGACTTGAAAGTAATCGGTAACACTACTCCGCGTTACCAATACGGTATCACTGCTAATATGTCTTATAAGAATGTATATTTGAATGTCTTCTTCCAGGGTATCGGCAAACGTGATTTCTGGCCGAGTTCACAACCTTTCTGGCCGGTGGCAACACAGTATTATAATACTCAGAAATGGTTTGTTACGGACTCATGGTCTGAAGATAATCGTGATGCATATTTTGCACGTCCTATTGCACGCGAAACAAAGAACCAACAAAAGCAGACCAAGTATTTGCAGGATGCTTCTTACTGTCGTCTGAAGAATCTGACAGTAGGATATGACTTCCCGAAATCATGGTTGAGCTTCCTGCACGTTGCAAAGGCAGGTGTTTATTTCAGTGCTGAGAACTTGTTTGAATTCACCAATGTGAAGGGAGCTTACGACCCTGAAGCAGCAGGTAAGAATGGTACTATGGTATATCCGTTCCAGCGTACTTATTCATTCGGGTTAAACGTAACATTCTAAATTTAGTAGACAAGATGAAAAAAATAATATTAAATATAGCAGCTTTAGCGGCTGTATCATTGATGTGTGTTTCTTGTAATGACTCCTTTTTGGATAGAAATCCGACACACGACTTGAATGACAATAGCTATTGGAAGACCGAAAGTGACCTTGAAGTCTATAATAACGGTATTTACAATGAAGCCGGAAATGACAGTTATTACCGTTTTATGGTAGGACATACCCTGGGTGCATGGAATAGTAGTTATGCGGATTATTTCTGGAAGGATGTACAGACTGATAACTATGTTTCGAAGAGTAACTCAAACCATACTTCGTATACAAAGATTGCAGCCGGAAAAGAGACGGTTCCCAATGACCCGACTGCCGGAGGGTGGTATTGGACTTTGCTGCGCCGCATCAATACTTTCTTTGCTAATTATGAGAAAGTGGGAATAGCAGAAAATATCAGAAACAAGTATGCAGGTGAGGCTTATTTCTTTCGTGCATGGTTCTATTTGGATAAAGTGCAGATGTATGGTGATGTCCCTTATATCACTACTCCTTTGACTACGGATTCTGAAGAACTGTATGGGCCGCGTACTCCCCGCAAGGAAGTGATGGACCATGTTCTGGAAGATATCAATAAGGCTTGCGACTATTTGCCGGAAGACTGGGGTAATAAAGGGGTACGTGTGACAAAAGGTGCAGCATTGGCATTAAAATCACGTATTTGCCTTTACGAAGGTACTTATAGAAAATACCATGGACTGGGTGATTATGAAAACTTCTTGCAGGAAGCTGTGAAAGCATCTGAAGCGTTGATGGCAATGAAGAAATATGAAATCTATAATACCGGAAATCCGGATAGAGACTATGCCACTTTATTTACCAGTGATGATTTGACTGATAATAAAGAAGTGATTCTGTTTAGAAAGTATGTAGCCGGTTTGTTGGGACATCGTTTGTGCGGTTATTTGGTTGCTTCGGGTAATGGTGCTACAAAGGATTTTGTAGACGACTTCCTTTGCATCGAACCGGATGGAAGTGCTAAACCTGTTGCTTTGAGTGAGACTTTTAATGATGATGAGTATGAGAATGTTTTGGATAACCGTGACCCGCGTTTGACTCAGATTGTACTTGATCCTCGCCACTCAAAAGAAATTCTGTACAATAAAGACAAGTTTATCTTCCCTCGGGTAGCGGGAATGACAGGTTGGGAATCGGCTACAGGTTATCATGTTATTAAGTATTATATTGCCGAGCAAGATATGAAAGGTTATGGTAACGAGACACATGACGCTCCATTGTTGCGCTATGCTGAAGTCTTATTGAATTTGGCAGAGGCAAAAGCTGAATTGGGAACAATTACACAGTCTGATTTAGACCGGACTGTCAATGTGATTCGTGATCGTGCCGGAATGCCTCACTTGACCCTGAATCCTGTAATGGACCCGAAATATGCGGCTGAAGGTTTGTCTGCCCTTATTATTGAAATTCGTCGTGAACGTCGTGTTGAACTGTGTTTTGAAGATACTCGCTATCAGGATTTGATGCGTTGGAAATGGGGCAAGCGTTTGGCAAATCGTGTACTGGGTATGCGTTTTGAACCGTCAGATTTTGATAATCCTCGTTTTAATCCGTCAGAAGGCAAGGCTGATCCTGAACGTGTGAAGCTGTTTGAATTGAACGGAAAACATTATATTGATGTGTTTGCCGGCACCGACTGGGAAAATCGCTCGTTTGATGAAAATAAGCATTATTATCATCCTATACCTGTTAATGTGATTGGTAAGAACAAAGAGATAACACAGAATCCGGGATGGGATTAAACAAATATCTTAATTGTTGAGGTAAAAGGTTGGATTACGGTTAGGTTTGGGGTGTGTCAAAACTAAAACGGTCTATTAAATTGTCAACTGTAGGGGGAGGGTTTGCCTGCCCGAATACACAAAGCAAGCTGTTTTCGGGCGAGCGAACCTCGCCCCTACGGGCTAAACGACAGCATTAGAACGTCTTGATACACCCCTATTTATTTTCTCCCCTATTGTCTTCTACTCCTCTTTTGCGGGTGGATTAGCATTCTTACGTACATTCAAAGGAGCAATACCATAGAATGTTTTGAAACATTTGCTGAAGTACCTGGCCGAAGAGAATCCGAGCTGGTAGGAAATTTCCGTCACATTGAGATGAGGTGCATTGTTTAATAAATGCATGGCTTCTTCCAGTTTTAACTTGAGAGTAAACTCGTTGGGAGTCAGTCCGGTTATTTCTTTTAATTTCGTATATAGTTTGCTGCGTCCCATTCCAAGCTCAGAGGCGAGAAGATTCATGTCAAACTCCGGGTTTTCAAAATTCTCTTTAATTATTTGTGTCGCTTTTTCCAATAGTTGTCGGTCGTTTATGTTAATGGTGTCCGGGGCTTCTTGTTTGTTGGCAATAGGCTGTTTAAGCCGTTCCAGCATTTGTTGCCGAGTCTTAATAAGGTTACTGCAGCGTGCTATGAGAATTTTCACATTAAAGGGCTTGGTGATATAATCGTCTGCACCGAACATATATCCTTCTATTGTATATTGTTCAGATACCTGTGCTGTGAGCAATATGACGGGGATATAAGATAGTTCGATACTGTTTTTTATTTTGTAGCATAATTCCTTACCCGACATTTCCGGCATCATCACATCGCTGATAATGAGGCTGGGATGTACCTGATATGCCATTTGTAATCCTTCCTTGCCGTTTTGGGCAATGTGTACTTCATACATGGATTCGAATATGCTCTTCAGCAAATCCAGCATTTCTTTATTATCTTCCACTATGAGGAGCACAGGTTTTCCACTGTCTGTATCCGGTACAACGGGAAGGACTTCTTCAACAGGCATTTCTGTCAGGTCGAGCGGCTTGTTGATATCTCTGCTGTCATCCGTGGTCAGGCGGGTATGCGCAATGTCTTCGGGTGAAAAATGGGAATTTCCTTTTAGCAGGTCAATAATGAATTCGCTTCCTTGTTCAGGTTCGCTTTTTACATGGATGTTTCCATGATGCAGGTCGATGATTCCTTTGGAAAGTGCTAGTCCGATTCCTGTGCCGAGCGTGAATTTGTTGGCACCATTCTCCAGCTGGTAGAAACGCTCGAATATTTTGTTGACTGCTTCTTGCGGAATGCCGGAACCATTATCCTTTATACTTATATGAGCCTGTGTGTTTGTACTGCTGATGCTCACATTGATTTTACCTCCTTTTGGGGTATATTTAAAGGCGTTTGAAATCAGATTGAATATGACTTTTTGCAGTTGTACCGGGTCAAACCATAGTTTGAGTTCCTGTTCCGGGCATTCAAACCGGTAATTGATTTGCTGGGTGGCGGCATATTCATAAAAGGACATATATATTTCCTTTATAAAAGGGACGATATCCTTATGTTCAATTTTCAGTTTCAGGTAGCCTTGTTCCTGTTTGCGGAAGTCTAAAAGTTCTGAAATGAGATCTCTCATGTGCCACGCGTTCTTATAGATATGCAATATACGATTATAGATGGTGGGAGCAAGCTTGTTTGACTGCAATAACACTTCAATCTGTCCGATAATCAGTGTGAGAGGGGTGCGGAACTCATGTGAAATGTTGGTGAAGAATCTCAGTTTGACCTGATTTAGCTCTTCTGTACGTTCTTTTTCTTTGCGCTCGAATTGGAGTGAGGTCTGAAGTTGGGTTTGTTTGGTTTTGATATAAATGATGAGGTACATGATACCAATCACACACAATATATATATCATAAATGCCCAGTAAGTGGCATAGAATGGAGGAGCGATGTAGATGTTGAGGCTGATACTGTGCGTACCTTGATGTTCGCGAACGGTTAAACGATACATGCCCGGACTGAGATTGGTGTAGGAAATAGACTGTGAATGGGTAGGAATCCAATGGTCGGAAAAGCCTTCTAATTTGTATTCATAAATGATGTCTTCGTTCAATGTATAATTGGAGGAACAAAACTCGAAGATTAGATTGTTCTGGTCGTGTGAAAGCCTGATTTCTTTTACTTGCGAAAGTGTTTGCGAGAGGATTCCGGTTTCATCATCGGGCAGTACGCGTGTGTTATGCACCCACAACTGATCAAAATAGATATGATAATTATTGTTGCTGTGGTAGAGTTGTTCTTCGAAAAAAGAAAGCATGCCGTTTACTCCGCCGATAAAGGTTTCTCCATTTTGTGCGAAATAAATGCTTGACCCCTGGCAATATCCCATTTGAAATAAATTGTATGTATGCTTGCTTTTACCGGTTTCGGGATCGAAGAGGGAGAATCCTTTGCTGTGTAGAATCAGTAGATGGCGGTAAATGGGAGATTCACAGATATAGTAGCAATAATCGCTAGGCAGCGCATTATTGCCTAATCCATATTGACAGAAGGAATCATTGTCGGGGATATATTTGAATAAGCCTGAGCCGATGGTACCAAAGTATATCTCGCCTTTGCTGTTTTCCATGATATCCACTATCCTGAATTTGCCGATGGAAGAAGAGTCTTGCGCATTGGTATAATAGCGATGGAGGCTGTTGTCCGTCATGTGGATACACAGAAGTCCTCCTTTTGAATCGGCCAGCCATAATCTTTCTTTGCTGTCAATAAGAAAGGTTTCGAATTGATAGGGACGGAAGAGAAGCTTATTGATGTCCTCATTGTGGGTGAGGGGGGAGAATGTCTCTTGCTCGGGATTGAAAAGGTAGACACCGGCTTGCGTCAGTATAATAAGCTTGTCTTTATAAGGTTGTATTTCGTTGACGATATTTCCGGCTTGTGAAGTCGGGTTGTTTTGAGAAGGAATTAGCGTACGGAACTGTTTCCGGGTAATGTCGAAGACGGCGAGACCGCCTGTATGCGTACCTATGTATAGTTTGTTTCTTTCCTTGGCATAATAGATACATTTCATATTATTATGAGCTGTTCCGGGCAGTCCATTGGCATGATAAGAGAATTTCTCAAAGGTCCGGGTAGTTCGGTTGAACAGATTCAATCCTCCTCCTTCCGTACATATCCAAAGGTTCCCCGTCCTGTCTTCTACCATCTTGCCGACAAAAGGAAAACTCAGGAAATGGTTTCCTGTTGCTCCCGAACCATAAAACCGACACGTGTTGGTATCAGGATTAAAGTAATTTACTCCACCGAAATAAGTTCCTATCCAGATTGTTCCTTGCTGGTCTTTATATAAGCAGTTGATAGAGTTATGGCTGAGTCCGTAGTCTATATTATCTTGATGCAGATGGGCGGACCATGTATCGGAATTTGGGTTATAATGGTTCAGACCATTGAAAGTTCCCACCCAAATATGTCCGTTGTTATCCTCCTGAACTGTTCTTATCTGATTATTGGATAAACGGTTGCTATCGGTGTAATGTGTTATTTCTTCCTGCGGACTGATACGGTATAGACCATCCTGCACAGTGCCGGCCCATATATTTCCTCGGCTGTCTCTGTAGATGGAAGAAACATGAGAGATGCCCGTGATGGTCTTGATTGTTTTATAATCTTTACGGGATATTAATGAAACACCTTGCTTATGTCCCATCCAGATGTAATCCTTGTCTATAATTAGAGAGTTTCCAATACTGAATTTATTGTCCAAGGTAGCAGCGTGGTGTATTTTTCCGTCACTTTTCAGATAGTATTGCAATTCGTTCCGATACCCGAGCCATAATGTATCTTTATAGCAATACATGGTATGGGCTGCATTTGGAAGGATGCAGGTAAACTTTTCTTTTTCTATATCGAACTTTATCAAATCATAGATGGATCGGATATAGATGCTTCCGCTCTTGTCTCCGCAAATGGCGCTGATTTCATTGTGGGTAAGGCCGTTGTCGTTTTGCGAAGGACGATAGATATCTATCTTGTCGCCATTGTATCTGTTCAGTCCTTCGCTGGAACCAAACCACAATGTTCCTACTTCATCCTGATAAATGGAAAGGACGGTGATTTGCGACAAACCGTCTTTTACATTAATGTGCTTAAAGTGAATATGATTTCCATAGCAAAAGAAAACACAACAGAAAATGAGGATACAAAATACATTTATTCTCATATTAGATTTGTTTTAGGTCTTTTTAGCGAGGCAAATTTAAGTATTAATTAATCAAGATGGAAACGATAAGAAATAAAAAGCATGTAAATGCATCCAAAAGTTTGCAGAACGAAGGAGGATTCTTGATATCGTTCCACCCTGATGAAGTGTCTCGCAAATATTTTTTCTTGATGATAGAGCATAAATAAATGCGATAATTCACAAAAGATAATGGATTTCTTTATATTTGTAATCGGGATTGCCGACTATTCTTTTTCTTGGTTTTTTCTGTTGGAGAGTAATTGGTAAGCCTTAGTATTCATTGCCTTATATTTTAGTTCTATGAGACACTTGCTGTTGTTTTTATTCAGTTTGCTGCCTACTTTCTTGTGGGCAGACAATATTTCGGTAGAGAAGGCTCAAGAGTTGGCTATTACCTTTTTCAAGGAGGGACATCCGCAGCGTTCCGCCTTTTCTTCTTTGCGGTTGCTTGTTACGGATGAAGCCGTGTCTGCCCGGGCAGTGGGAGAGGCTCCTGCCTATTATGTGTTTGGCTGTAACGACAGCGAGGGCTTCGTCATTGTGGCGGGCGATGATGCGGTGATGCCTGTGTTGGGCTATTCGTTCGACAGTAGTTTTCCACAGACCGATTTGCCTGTCAACCTGAAGTTGTGGTTGCAGGGAATCAGTGAAGAGATAGCGGAGAAACGTCGTGCTCCGACGTATGGTTCGACGCAAAGCAACAGTCTGGCTCAACGCTGGACGACGGTCCGTGCCGGACAAGCGGTGGTAGAATTGGAGACGGCTAAATGGGATCAGGCCAATCCTTACAATTGGCTGTGCCCGCACATTGCCGGCAAGGAGACCTATACCGGTTGCACTGCCACCGCTACTGCTATTGTCATGCGATATCATCAGTGGCCCAAGGCGGGTAGTGGCACTTTGTCGGCTTACACTACGAGGACTCACCAGAGATATATTGCTGCACAGTCTTTAGGACATGCCTATGACTGGGACAATATGCCGCTCAGCTACGCGCAATCTTTTTCTTCGACTGCCGGAAATGCCGTAGCCACTCTGATGCGCGACTGTGCACTCATGATTTCGTCTGATTTCGGCCCGATAGGGGGGGGAAGGTACAGGCGCTTATGTGACCGATGTAGTGAAAGGACTACAGACTTACATGGGATATGACAAGGACGGACGTTACATAGTGCGCAGTAATTATTCCTTTGCCGAGTGGATGCGGATAATGAAAGGCGAACTGGATGAAAGGCGTCCGGTCATTTATACCGGCGGCAGCAGTGAAGGCGCTCATGCCTTTGTGCTCGACGGTTATGACACTGAAAACTATTTCCGGGTGAACTGGGGATGGAGCGGCTGGGGAAATGGCTACTATCTCTTGTCGGCTCTCGACCCCGTTGAACAGGGAGCAGGCGCTTCCGGCGGCCACTATAATGAATATCAATCGGCACTTATCGGATTGAAGAAGGATGAAGGAGGTATAGGCGTGGAAGATTTTCGTTTCATGTGTTATACGGACGGTAAGAATTACCGGGGAATCACTTCTTCGGAAAAGGTGTTTGAAGTCAATAAGCCTTTCTCGCTGGATATCGGTTTCCTTGGCTATTATGGTAGTCTTCCTTTTACGGGTAAAATCAGTTTGGCTCATGTCGATAAGAATGGAAATATAAAAGAAGATCTTTATTCTTTAATGGCAAGTCAATTACCTTCCGGTTCCGGCTATATGTTGCCCGGAGTACAGGTGACTATCACCCGGCCCATTACTTCCGGCGACCGTATCAGGGCTTATTGGACTCATACGCAGACAAAAAAGATAGAGTGGGTTAAAGGAAACGAGGAAGACGGCTGTGTGTGGGATTTTATCCTGAGTGAGGAGGTAAGTTTGGAAAAGGAGACCTCACTGACCTATAACAACCGGACCCGATTGCTGACACTGCAAGTGCCTGCCGAAACCGTGGTGCAAGTGTTTGGTGCCGATGGCAGCGATTTCAGCCGGATGTGCGAGGTGCAGGAACGGCAGGTGAGCATTGACACCGGGAAACTGTCTGCCGGCACCTACCTGCTGCGTTTGCAACTGCATGACATGACCAAGGAATTGAAGTTCAAGGTGGGAGCTCCTGTGCAATAGAGGTAATAAGATTAATGATTCATAAATACCATAAAGAATATTCGTATGAAAACTTCACGATATAATATACTTCTCGTCTTGTGGGCGCTCATGTTGCTTGTGGCTTGTTCGGACAGTAGTTCTGACGAATCGGAAAAGCCGGTTGCCCCCTCCATTACGCTGGATACTGAAATTCCGCCGGTCATTGTGGCGGAAGGAGGAACGGTTGCGGTCGGTTTTAAGGTGTCAGCGGATTGGACTGCAACCAGTGACCAACCGTGGTGCATCGTGTCGCCTGCTTCGGGCAAAGCCGGCAACGCTACTGTGACCGTAAGTGCCGAAAAGAATGAGGATTACAATGAACGGAATGCGACTCTGATTTTAAGGGTTGGAACGGTACAGAAGAAGATTACTGTGACGCAAAAACAGAACGATGCCTTGACGGTGACAGCTGACAAGATAGAGGTTGCCACCAAAGGAGGAGAAATAACGGTAGAGGTAAAGGCTAATGTGACGTTTGAATACGAGGTGGAAGAAGAGGCTGCCGGGTGGATTGTATCGGCTCGTACCGGTGCTCCTCGCGCGCTCACCACTTCGGAGGTGAAGTTCGACATATCTCCCAATGAAGAAGGCAAGAACCGTCAGGGGCGGATTGTCTTCAGCAGCGGTGCGTTGAAGAGCACGGTCACGGTCTATCAGGAGGGAGGCAGCTTATTGTTGCTTTCCAAGGAAGAATATACGGTGTCCAGCGGTGGTGGAGAGATTGTCATAGAGTTGCGTAGCAATGTGGATTATGAAATGGTGCTGCCCGATGTGGATTGGTTGACGGAAGTCAAGACCAAGGCACTTTCTTCTTATTCGCGCCGCATCACCGTGTTGCCCAACGAGGGATATGACGCACGAACGGCAGAAATATACTTCGTCAACGAACTGCAAGGAATCAGGGAAAAGGTGAATATCGTGCAGGTGCAGAAAGATGCGGTTCTTGTGGCACGGGAAGAATACGATATGCCTCAAAAAGGAGGAGTCTTGGGATTTGAACTGAATACCAATGTAGAGACTTTCGATGTGGAATGTTCGGAAACATGGATAAGGAAAGCGTTGAAAGGAAGAGGACTGACGGCTTATCCATTGAGCTTTGTCGTGGAAGCCAATCCCGAAGAGGCATCACGCTCGGCTATTATCACTATCATAGGCGGACAGGCAAAACAGCAGGTGGAGGTGGTGCAGGCAGGATTGAGTTCATTAAAACGTATCACTATTGTCCATTCCAACCGTATGTTCAGCATTCCCAGGTTCCGGGGAAGCGACTTGACCGGACTCATCAAATGGGGTGACGGGAAGTCGGAAGAGTACGCCGATGGCAGCAGCCATACTTATACTACCGATCCGCCTTATACCGTGGTGGTGGGAATGAATGGTGCGGAAGAGGTGACTTTGCATGACTTGAGCGGTGTGGAAGAAGTGGATTTTTCTAAGTTCTGATGCCATCTGTAACTTATTTCTTCGTATTGGAGGAGAATTGAATCCTGAAGGAAATGGATACCAGGATCGGGACTCAAGAGTTTATAATAATAGCTATATTGAAAATACAAAGAAGAGAATCAGAATGGCAAACTTCGGCAAAAGACTACGGAGTTTGCCATTCTTATTAGGGAATACTGACTCTGAACACATAATGAACTGAGATTATGGCGGAAGCTAAAGATGGGAAAGAAAAGAGGAATACAGGAAATTGAATAGTGTCAATTACAATGAGGGTATAGCGTGGCACATTATACATTATAAAGTAAGTGAAGAATTTTGAACTAAATTAAAACAAATTCAATGTATTGTTATTTATTGATAGGACTTTTGTATTTTTGAAAACTTATTCATCAAGGAAAGTTTTTTGAGAATGAACTTTCTGCAGACAATAGACTATTTATGAAAATAATATTACTTAGCTTGCTCCTGTGTCTGTTTTGCTCTTGGAATGTGGCGGCACAAGGAAATGACATGAGTTGTTATCCTGAGGACACCATTGCTCATCAACTTTCAAAAAAGGAATTAAGACGCCGGCAGGTGGCCAAACGCAACATACATTATAATATATTGGGAGGACCGAGTTATACTCCGGACTTTGGTGCGTTGATAGGAGGGAGTGCTCTTGTTACATTTCGTATGAATCCGTCGGATACCTTGCAAAAACGTTCTGTATTGCCGATGGCCGTTGCGGTGATGTTCGAGGGAGGGTTGAACCTGATGGTGAAACCTCAGTTGTTTTTCAAGAATGATAAATTCCGTATTTTTGGAAAATTCACTTACAAGAATACATTGGAGAATTTTTATGGTATCGGCTATGCTACCAATAAGCATTATGAGCGCAGTGACTCTACCAGTGAATATCGTTATAGCGGTTTTCAGATTAATCCGTGGTTTTTATTCCGTTTGGGTAAAAGTAATTTCTTTGCCGGTCCCCAGATTGACTTGAGTTATGATAAAATGTCCGAGCCTGCCAAACATTTAATTAATCAGCCTGATTATAAAAGGTTGGGAGGTACCGCCAGCGGATATTCTACTTTCAATTCGGGAGTAGGATTTTTGTTGACTTACGACAGTCGGGATATTCCTGCTAATGCTTATAAAGGTATTTATCTGGATTTTCGTGGATTGATGTATCAGAAATTCTTGGGAGGAGATAATAATTTCTACCGTTTGGAGGTGGACTACCGCCAATATAAAAAGGTAGGAAATAGAAAAGTTATAGCTTGGACTGCTCAGACCAAGAATGTGTTTGGGGATGTTCCTATGAACCAATATGCTTTAAGTGGCACTC
>OGDF01003925.1_pt1 | contig 17513 bp, 10 predicted proteins | sample 1570141 | NCBI WGS metagenome assembly OGDF01 (sample SAMEA4370581, study PRJEB24528) | human gut metagenome | reverse complement strand
ACGGCACCGGACCTTTTGGCCCGGAGGGGGCCGCGGGGGTATCCCCCGCGGCCCCCTTTTTCGTCCCGGGATTCCGGGCGCCCGCCCGCGCCCGCTTTTTCGGCAATCCTTTTGTTTCTATACTTTAATTTGCCTTTGTCAGTGATGCTTGCTGCGTTGTTTGTACTTACGCATGTTGTCTTATTGCATTCGCTGCTCCCTCGTTTGATAATTGATAGCTCATTAAGGGGGAGTATGTTTACCTTTTTTGTTTTAGGAAATATTGCAAGCGGAAAATCGACCGCTTCTCATTATTTAGCGGGAACTCGTGGTCTCTATATTGACCTTGATGAGCTTTGCAAGAATATGTATGTCCTTGGTTCTTCGGTTGTAGATGACCTAGCTGAACATTTTGGATTTCAAATTATCGATTCAAACGGAGGCATCAACCGTCAGAAGCTTGCGCGTATCGCTTTTGCTTCGCCCGAATCTGCCCAGTCTTTGAATGCAATCGTTCATCCTTATCTTAAGGAGCAACTTGCATTACGGCTCGTCGGTTCAAATTGCTGCACTGTTGAGCAGCCTTCTTACGAGTATGCGGTTGTGGAGATTTCTGTCGCTTCTTCTCTTCCAGAGTTTGCGGATCTTGCGGATTGTGTAGTGGCTATCACATGTCCTCTAGCCACGAGAAGGGTTCGCGCTATCGAGCGTGGAATGTTGGCTTCTGATTTTGACGCTCGTGCTCTCTGCCAAGTTGACGAAGATGATCTTTGCTCAATGGCTGATATCGTCATTTCCAATGATGGGGATGCCGAAACGCTCTACAACCAGCTTGATCTTCTGCTCGCTTCCAAGGGGTTTAATCGTGCGTAACCGCTGCTCTTTCTTTGCGTGGTACCGCGCCTTACCACTTCTCGCTGTTGCTATCGTTGGTCTTATTTCGGTTATTTACGTATACGCGCCGTCTTCTTTTTATAAGCTTCAATATCCGATATCGCATGAATCTCAAATTGTTGCTTCTGCGCGTAGGCATAACGTCGATCCCTATCTTGTGTGTGCGGTCATTAAAACAGAATCAAATTGGGACTCAAACGCTTCCTCGCATGCCGGTGCTTACGGCCTCATGCAGCTTCTGCCCGAGACTGCTCAAGATATGGTCGCTAAAGGGCTTGTTGACGGTTCCGAATACGACCCCGTCAATCTCAATGACCCATCTACAAATATTGAATTCGGCTGCGCGTATTTGTCGTATCTCCTGCGTTTCTTCAACGGCTCCACCGATAAAGCCATTGCTGCGTATAACGCCGGTATGGGAAATGTTGCGAGTTGGACCAAGAATTCGACTGTTCTCCATAATGCGATTACGTTTCCGGAGACTCAAGCGTATCTTGTACGCGTGAACAACGCGTATTCGCGGTATAAAGAACTGTATCCAACGAGTTTCAATTAGCGAGGGTTTTATGGCTGCATTTGAGGTTGAACGCGTCGGCGGCGAACTCAAACGTTTCGGCGTTGAGCAGTCAGATGCGCATTTTCAGGTCGTTTCTCCTTATGAACCGGCAGGTGATCAGCCTCAGGCGATAGATAAACTCGTTGAAGGCGTCGAGCGGGGCGATCGTTATCAGGTTCTATTGGGTGTAACCGGTTCGGGTAAGACCTTCACGATGGCTAAAACGATCGAGGCACTCGGTAAGCCCACGCTCGTCATGGCGCCTAATAAAACGCTTGCCGCCCAGCTCGCCAGTGAGCTCAAGGAATTCTTTCCAAATAATGCTGTCGTCTATTTCGTGAGCTACTACGATTATTATCAGCCTGAAGCATATGTGCCTCAGAGCGATACGTATATCGAAAAGGATGCATCCATCAATGAAGAAGTGGAGATGCTTCGCCATCAGGCGACGGCTTCGCTGCTGTCGCGCCGCGATGTCATCGTTGTGGCGAGCGTTTCCTGCATCTATGGTATCGGCTCTCCCGAAGATTATGCGGGCCTTGCGCCCAATGTGGATAAGAAAGTGCCTCTCGAGCGCGATGATTTCATTCATGCGCTTATCGATATCCAATACGACCGCAACGATTACGACTTGGCACGCGGAACGTTTCGAGTGCGCGGTGATATAGTCGACGTCTTTCCGCCATATGCCGAACACCCCATAAGGTTTGAGTTCTTTGGAGACGAAGTCGAGGTTATTGCTGAGATCGACGAGGTTACCGGTGAGATTCTGCGCGAGTTCGATGCAATACCCGTTTGGCCGGCATCGCATTACGTTACCGAAAAGCCAAAAGTAAAGGCTGCGTTGAAATCTATTGAAGAAGAGTGCGAGAAACGCGTCGCCGAACTCAAAGCTGACGATAAGCTGCTCGAAGCCCAGCGCCTGCAGCAGCGTACCGACTACGACCTCGAGATGCTCGAGACTATGGGTTTCTGCAACGGAATCGAGAACTATTCGCGTCATCTCGATGGCCGTAAACCCGGTGAACCGCCGTTCACGCTCATCGATTACTTTCCTAAAGACATGCTTTGTATCATCGATGAGAGCCATGTCACCGTGCCGCAGATTAGAGGGATGCATGAAGGCGACCGCTCGCGTAAGGTGACCCTTGTCGAGCACGGGTTTAGGCTTCCTTCCGCTCTCGATAACCGTCCCCTTCGCTTCGATGAGTTCGAGGCGCGTATTCCTCAGTTCATTTACGTCTCGGCGACGCCCGGCGATTATGAACTGCGTGTGAGCCAGAATAACGTCGAACAGATTATTCGACCGACGGGTTTGCTGGACCCAAAGATCGATGTGCGACCCGTCCGCGGTCAGATCGACGATCTCGTCGATGAAATCAGGGAACGTTGCGCAAAAAAAGAACGCGTCCTTGTTACGACGTTGACTAAACGCATGGCAGAAGACCTTACCGACCACCTGCTCGATGAGGGCATCAAGGTCAACTACATGCATTCCGATACGGCAACGATGGACCGCGTTGAGATTCTAAGAGATTTACGCCAGGGAAAAATCGATGTTCTCGTGGGCATCAACTTGCTGCGCGAGGGTCTTGACCTGCCTGAGGTTTCGCTCGTGGCGATTCTCGATGCGGATAAAGAGGGCTTCTTGCGCAATCGTCGCTCGCTTATTCAGACGATCGGACGCGCCGCGCGCAACGCGGACGGCCAGGTCATCATGTATGCCGATACCATTACCGACTCGATGCGCGAGGCCATCGATGAGACTGAGCGCCGACGTGCGATTCAGATGCGTTTCAACGAGGAGCACGGAATTAAACCCAAGACGGTACGCAAGGCGCTCAACGATATCTCGAGTTTCATTGCCGAGGCAAACGAGACAGTCGGGTCAAAAGACCGCTCGCGCGGTGACAGCTTAGGGCATGGTGCGTTCTTCACTCCCGTTTCGAGCGATAGCGCGGAACGGGCGCATGAGGCTGGCCCTGATGATTCCTCGCTTGCTCAGGAACTGGCTGATCTACCGCATGATGAGCTTGTACGTTTGGTACAGACAATGGAAGAGGACATGCGAAGCGCTTCGGAGGCTATGGACTTCGAACAGGCGGCGCGTTTGCGCGACACGGTAGTTGAGCTCAAAGCGATGCTCGAGGGGACGAGTGAAGACGAGGTTATCGAGCGTTTGCGTGCTCAGGCGCGAAAAGGATCTGTATTTGCGGCGGGTCGTAAACGCCAGGGGTATAAGGGCAAGCACTAACGCGCGCTTGCCCCTGAAGGCTGTTTGCGCTTGGCTATAAGGACAGCTTGAAAGGTGCAGTCCATCGGACTGCTCGCTAGGCTTTCTGAGCAGTAAGGTCGTCGATGAGCGCTTGAGCGCATCGGATGCCATCGGTCGCGGCGCTCATGATGCCGCCTGCGTATCCGGCTCCTTCACCACAAGGATAAAGGCCCGGGGTCTTGACGGCGTGGCATGCTTTGTCTCGACACATGCGAACCGGAGAGCTTGAACGCGTTTCCAAGCCTGTGAGAACGGCATTGCGGTCGTTGAAACCGTGGAGCTTTAAGTTGAGTGCCGGAATGCCATCGCGCATCGTATCGAGAACGTAGTCGGGCAGAAGTCCGTCGAGTGATGTCCATGCAACTCCCAGAGGATACGTGGGCTTGACGGTCCCGGCTCCTTCGCTAGGGCGGTGCCTCAGGAAGTCGCCGACCAACTGGGCGGGTGCCGAATAGTTGCTACCTCCTGCAATGAATGCACGATGCTCGAGATCTTGCTGGAGGCGAACACCTGCTAGGGGATCATCCCCGCCGAGGTCTTCGGGACAAACGTTTACGAGAAGCGCCGAGTTAGCATTTTTTCCGGCGCGGGCGTTATCGCTTGCACCGTTGGTTACCACGGCCTCGGCCGCTGACGTAGCGGCGACAACCTCACCACCGGGGCACATGCAAAATGAAAAGAGACTGCGTCCGTTGTTGAGGTGGGCAACGAGATTGTAAGGAGCCGCCCCTAATGCCGGATGGCCCGCCGAGCTGCCGTATTGCGCCCGGTCGATAGTGCGTTGCAGGTGCTCGATGCGTGCGCCGATGGCAAACGTTTTTCTTTCGAGAGCTATATCGAGGCGCTTTACCAGATTGAAAATATCGCGTGCGGAATGACCGCAGGCCAGAATAAGATGGTTGCAGGGAATGTCCTCATCATCGTTAATCTGTATAGATTTGACTGCACCTGAGGAATCGAGTCCGATATCGGTGAGTCGCGAACGAAAACGAACGGTTCCGCCCATCTTTTCAATTTCATTTGAGATGTTTTGAACAACTGTTGGGAGAATGTCCGACCCGATGTGAGGCTTTGCATCATAGAGGACGTCTTTCGGCGCGCCGTGTTCGACAAACGTTTTGAGAACGAGCGCATGAAGGGGGTTCTTCGTGCCGGTTTGCAGTTTGCCGTCCGAGAACGTTCCCGCGCCGCCGAGCCCGAATTGGATATTGCTTTCAGGGTCGAGTACACGCGAGCGGTAAAACGAGTCTATAGCCTGTTTTCGACGCGTGGCATCGTCACCGCGCTCGATAAGGATGGGAGCCAGTCCTGCATGCGCTAGGGTGAGCGCGGCAAAGAGGCCGGCGCATCCTGCTCCGACAACGACGGGTCGAATGGTGGGTGCGAGGTGAACCGGGGCAAGGAATTCGGGTGCTGTGACCGATACGCGGGTGACGTGGCTCTGCAGCTTGTTCGGCAATCGCTCGATATATGCGGATTCATCGAACGATGAGTCGAATGAAACGCGAACGCTCAAGGTGAAATGAACGTTGCTCTTTTTGCGCGCATCGATCGATTTACGTTTGAGCTCAAGTGCTACGAGGTCGAAAGGATTGATGCCATATGTTTTGACGAGAACGTTGCGTGCGTAAGCTAGACAGCTTTCGGTCGTGGTACAGGCATTGAGCGGCGCGGTGATCTGACTGAATTGAATCATAGGCAATGAGCTCCTGCACGAATGCCTGAGAGCCATGCCCAGGCTAAATTGAATCCGCCGCAGTCGGCATCCATATCGAGCGCCTCGCCGCAGGCGGAAAGCGCGGGGGCGACGGATGGCAAAATACCGAGTGTTTCGAGGTCGACGCAGTCAAACGAAATGCCTCCGCGTGACACCTGGGCCGACGCCTCCTCAGCGGTGCCACGAACGGAAAGCTCGATTCCCTTGAGCAGATTGGCAAGTCTGCAGAGGTCGTGCGCATCGATGCGAAGCGATCTGGCTGCTGCGAGAACGATGGCAGTGAGCTCCCGTGTGAGCATGCCGTCAAACCAGTCGGTTTCGGTAAAAGATGCGCAACCGATCGATTTCGAGCGGTTTTTGAGCACTTCGAAAAGCTGTTCACACGTGTATTCGGGGAAAAGGTCGATGAGCACGGTGTCGTCGTTGCCGATGCGTCGCGACAGGTCAAACGAAACGATTCCGGAGATACCATATGCGCGAAACTGCACCTCGCCGGTTTCATTCCATATCGGGCGATTGTTGCGGATAAGCGTGATTCCGGCTCTTGCGCGCTGACCGCACAGGTTTGCAAAGGCATTGGGAACAAGAGGAATATCGGCCGCTACCGGGCAGAGCACAGGTTTGACGGGGATGCTTGGGAGTTCGAACAGCTCGACAAGAGAAGAAGAGCCCCCTGCGGCAAGGATGACATGATGTGCCTCGACAGATATGCGCCGCTTGGGGGCATCAATCAGGGCTCGGCGCAGGGCGCGCAGATTCGCCTTGCGATCCGTGTGTGATTTTACGTGCAATTTTGAACCCGGCGTCTCGACGATAAGGTGCCAGCCGTTTCCCCGGGGAAGCGGCTCGGCATCAACCGTATTGTGACAGGGAAGCAGCTTGACTTGTTCGCGCGTGCACGCGGACAGAAGCGGATCGCGCACGGACTCCGCTCGAAACGTGGCGGGATAGAGACGATCTTCCTCCGCGCGCACTACGACACCGATGGAGTCCATAAAGCTCGCGACGTTTTGCTCGGCATCTTGCCCCATTACCTGTTTCGCGATATCGGGGTGCAGGTAATGCTTTGGGTTCAAGTCGATATTGGATAGATTGCAGCGGCCGTTGCCGGTTGCGAGAACGGAGAGGCCACAGGCAACATCGTTCTCGAGAACAGCGACAGAACTGCCCGCCCTTGCGGCGGCGAGCGCCGCAGAGAGCCCCGAAGCCCCGCCACCTATGACGACGACATCCCAGATGAACGGCTTTGATGCACCGGTCGCATGCTGCATCTATCGTTCCTCGGTGTTCTCGCTGCTCTCATGGGGCGCCAATGCCTCAACTGCGGTGAGGGCTTGGTTAACAACGCCCTCTGGAAGCGCCGTCTCGATCTCTCCGCGGTCGCAAGCCTCGGCGAGAGCGGGGTCGATCGGAAGACGGCCAAGCACATCGATGCCGTAGGTTTTTGCGACCTCATCGAGTTTGCTTTTTCCGAACACCTCGATTTTCTTTCCGCAGTCAGGGCAGGTGACATAGCTCATATTCTCGATGACGCCGAGAATGGGGATATTCATTTTCTCGGCCATGTTGACCGCTTTTGCCACGATCATCGAGACGAGGTCCTGGGGGCTTGTGACGATGACGATACCATCGACAGGCAGGCTCTGGAACACCGTGAGCGCGACGTCTCCCGTACCCGGGGGCATATCGACCAGCAGATAATCGAGCGGACCCCAAGAGGTCTCACTCCAGAACTGCCGAATAGCTCCGGCGATGACGGGACCGCGCCACAGCACCGGATCGGTTTCGTTTTTGAGCAGCAGATTGCTCGAGAGCACTTTGATGCCGTGGTCCGAAATTTCGGGAAGAAGAAGATTTCCGAGTGCATGCGCGTGTCGTCCGCTCATGCCACGCATCCGTGGGATCGCGGGTCCGGTGCTATCCGCATCGAGAATGCCAACCGTATTGCCCTTGCGCGCAAGTTCGGTGGCGAGCGCTCCGGTTATGAAGGACTTGCCGACGCCTCCTTTGCCGGAAAGAACGGCGATTACCCGTTTCACCTCCGATAGGTTGTTCTCTTCAAACTGCTCAGGGGCGGTTTTTCCGCCGGCTTCAGTCGCATGTTCGCAGCTCATGGATGCTCCTCTAGATGTAACCGGAATGGTCGGGATGGTTGTCACGACAGATACGCCTGATATGGCAAGGCGAAGCACATATGGATTCAATTGTACCCGTAGCTCCGCGATGCTTGCGAGGGATACAGGAAAGCCACCGTATGCGGCTCATCGTTGAGCGTGCGTATACGGTGGCGTTTGCGCGCGGCGGCTAAGTCGAATTGCTTATCGAGTCCTAAATTCGACGCGCGAAGTTGAGATACTGCAGACGCTTGATTTGGTCTATTGCACCTGCGTACTGGCTCTTTTTATCGTCGAGAGCGTAGCGAAGCCCATCGGCGCCCTCGTAGTTTATCGCGCTCAGCGCAGGAACGCTGCTTCTGGTCTGGAGCAGGGCCTTTTGATAGTCGGTCAACGGCGCTCCGATAAGCTCGAGCACGCGGGCGGAGAGCTCGTTGGCGCCGATGGTCTCGTTTTGACTTACCTGGTCGCATCCGGCGACATCGTAGTTTGCCCATACGAAATAATTGGAGTTGTATAGGCGCTGCGCGTGAATGAACGAGTCTTCTCCCGGGTTGAGCTGGTCATTCATGGCAGATGATACGCTCGGCTGATGGTCACCGAAGAATACAAGCACAACGGGGCGATTGAGCTGCCTAAGCTCGGAGAGGAACACCCCGAGGTCCTCGTCCGCCTTGTTGATCGTCGTGAGGTACACGTTCATTTGCGCGGTGACGCTGTCATCGAGTCCGGCAGGTGCGTAATGCGTGAGGTCTTCATCGGGGACGGTGCCCGGGTCGTAGCCTCCATGGTTCTGCATGGTGACATCATGGATGGTCATCGGCTTGTCGGTCTTCTTCAGTTCTTCGAGAATCTTATTGTATGTAGACCCGTCCGTTACACCCGAATGGTATGTGGGACAGTTTTTAAAGGCATCGATATCGAGGAATTTTGAGAAGCCGAGACGTTTGTACGCGGTTTGGCGGTTCCAGTTATCGGGGAGGTTGGGGTGCATCGCGAGCGTCTTGTACCCCTGTTTGCTTAGCTGCTTCGTCAGACTATCGACATCGGTGAGATTGTACAGGCTATAGGGAATTTTATCTTCGCCAATAAAACCAATCGAGTCATTGGTGAGATATTCAAATTCTGAATTTGCTGTTCCGCCACCGGTGATTGAGACCAGAAGGGACCCGCGGATAAGGGCATCGTTGATGTTGTTGAAGTTATGTGGCCCATTGTAGCCTGCGTCTTTAAGCGCCTGATAGAACGACAGGTCGGTAAACGTTTCATTCATAACGGTGATAACGGTGGGGTGAATCTCGTTGTATTGCTTTACGGCTGCGATGCGTTGCGGGGTCGCTCCGTATCCGGCATCGTATTGGTCTGCGAGCTGTTTTTGAATAGTGCGAGTTTCAGCGTCGCTGTAGCCGCTTGGCTCCTGTATGTCAAAATTTTGCGCGATTTCTGTAAATGCCGAGATAAACCCCCGGTTGTTATACGTGTTAAGGGGCCACCAACGATCGTAACTTTCTCCGGTGATCGTTTCGATTTTGACTGTGGAGAACATTCCCGTTGCGATTGAGAACGCGATGCAGGCAAAAAGGACATTAGCGGTAATGGAAAGACCGAGATGAAGGTTCCCGTCCGCTCGTTTGGGGCGTATGAGCGAGAGCAAAGCGCATGCGATTGCGGTATAGGTGATGGCGTTGATGATGTCGGTGGTGAATCGGTATTTGTATCCCGAGCCCACCGCCATTGCCGTTCCGAGGGCAAGTAGATCGCTTGGCTTGATCGGGGCGCCCTTGAACTGGACGACAAAATACTGGGCGATGCCAAAACCCACGCAAGCTATCGGCACCAAACAACAAAGCGCGCCCGTGCGCATGCCCAAGAAGTACAGGAACACCATGATGAGAAGAAGAATGACTGTAGAAATAAAGAAATAAATGAGGGCTATTTTTCCAAGTCCCTGGCTGTTCCAGGCGAGCTCGATGATATAGGCGGAGAGAACGCTGGTAACGACCATGATCAGGGCATCGCGAATAAGATAGAGCAGTCCGGGAGCGATGGAGGCTTTCTGTTCGTCCACCCAGTCAAGGACCGGCTCTCTAAGTAGGGGGACGAGGCCGCACAGAAACGTGATGGCGGTGTGAAAGTGGAGCGCCTCGTTGCTTGCATCCGAGATGCGCATAACGCACAAGGCAGCAACAAAGATTTCCGAAGCGATAAAGGGGAGTGTCCATATGATTGCTGTCGGCGTTATGCGCTTACCGTGCTTGTGCTGATACCAGAGGAGATATCCGCCTGCGATCAGTAGCATGATGGCGGCACAAAGTGGATCGGACGCGGGATTGGTCCTTGTATGGTGCTGTGTCATTCGAAACCTCGGAATTTACCTGCTCTTTACGGTTAGTTTAAAAAAATATGTTAACTCAAAACTCAACACCATGTTGGACGTGTACATGTAACGGCCTTCGAAACGGTCAAATCTGCATGCGTTCAACGGATTCAGGCGTCTGCCAAATTGAATGCGAACATATGTTTTTAAATGAGATAAACTAGGTATCCTGAACTTGAACAAAGGGGAGTGCAAATGTCTGATACGTCGATTTGTATCCGTGGCGCGCGCGAACATAACCTGCGTAATATTGACGTCACTATTCCGCGCGACAAGCTCGTGGTGATTACCGGTTTATCCGGTTCAGGCAAATCGAGTCTCGCATTCGACACCATTTACGCTGAGGGGCAACGGCGCTATGTCGAATCACTCTCAAGCTATGCGCGCCAATTTCTCGGGCAGATGGATAAGCCCGACCTGGATTCAATTGATGGTCTTTCGCCCGCAGTCTCCATCGACCAAAAGACCACATCGAAAAATCCCCGTTCAACCGTGGGCACGGTTACGGAAATCTATGACTACCTGCGTCTTCTTTATGCCCGTATCGGAGTTCCGCATTGCCCTGAGTGCGGGCGAATAATCGAGCGCCAGACGACAGATCAGGTTGCCGATAAGATTCTTGCGGCAGGGGAGGGGCATCGCGCGTTTGTTCTCGCTCCTGTGGTCCGCGGGCGCAAGGGCGAGTTCACAAAGCTCTTTTCGGATTTGAAGTCGGAGGGGTTCAGTCGCGTCCGCGTTGACGGAGCGGTCCTCTCGCTTGATGACCCCATCGAACTCGATAAGAAGTTCAAGCACGATATCGAGGTCGTCGTCGACCGCATCGTTATCAAGGGGAATTCCCTCGGACGTATCGTTGAGGCTGTGGAGCAGGCGACGAACTTGGCGCACGGTAACGTGTCGGTCTATTTGCTCCCCGATCGAGATACACCTGAGGGGACGGAAGGCGAACTGCTGGAGTATTCTTTGGCGCTTGCGTGCCCTGAGCACGGCCACTCCATTGATGACCTGCAACCGCGCGATTTTTCGTTCAACGCTCCGTATGGCGCCTGCCCCGCATGCGACGGACTCGGATTCAAAAAGGTTGTCGACGCCGAAGCACTCATTACCGACCCTTCGCTTTCCGTCGCGGACGGCGTGTTCGGGAGCTTCTTCGGCAACGGCAACTACTTTCCGCAGATTCTCAACGCGTTGTGCCTGCATCTTCACGTTGACCCAAAGACGCCCTGGAAGGACCTGCCGGCGCGCGTGAAGAAGGTATTTCTTGACGGCCTGGGCGATAAGAAGATGCGCGTCGATTATCGCAAGCTCGACGGCCGTGAATCCCATTGGGATACAAAATTTTCCGGCGTTCGCAATATCCTGTACGAGCGGTATATCGAGACGACGAACGAGAACACCAAGGCGCGGTTGGAGAAGTTCATTCGCGAGGAACCCTGCACGACATGCCATGGGGCACGCCTGCGTCCCGAGATTCTGGCGGTCACCGTTGGCGACAAGTCGATTTACGACGTTTGCTGCATGAGCTGCCGTGAGTCCCTCGCCTTTTTTGAGAAGCTCGAGCTTACGGAGCGTCAACAGTTCATTGGCGGACGCATTGTGAAAGAGATTGTCGAGCGTCTGCGCTTTCTCGTGGACGTCGGCCTCGACTACCTAACGCTCGATCGTGCCTCGGCAACGCTTTCGGGCGGCGAGGCGCAGCGCATCCGCTTGGCAACGCAGATCGGTGCGGGGCTTATGGGCGTGCTCTATATTCTTGACGAGCCTTCCATCGGCCTTCATCAACGGGATAACGACCGCCTCATCAAAACGCTCGAGCGGCTGCGCGATATCGGCAATACCGTAATCGTCGTCGAGCATGACGAGGATACGATTCGCGCAGCGGACTACGTGATCGATATGGGGCCGGGTGCGGGTGTGAACGGCGGCAACGTGGTCGCTGCGGGAACGCCCTCCGAGATCATGGCATCGCCCGATTCGCTTACCGGCGCGTACCTTACCGGTAAGCGTATGACTCGCGTTCCCGATAAGCGGAGAAATCCCAAGCGCGGTTGCTTGAAGATCTCGGGTGTTAAGACCAACAACCTTAAAAACGTTACGGCAAAGATCGAGTTCGGAACATTTACCGTCGTGACGGGCGTTTCGGGCTCGGGCAAGAGCTCGCTTGTGACCGATACGCTTGCTCCCGCTCTCACCAACGCCATCCATCATTCCACGCGGCCAGTCGGTACTTTTAAGAAAATTGAGGGAATCGAAGAGATCGACAAGGTGATCGATATCGATCAATCGCCGATCGGTCGCACTCCGCGCTCGAATCCCGCGACGTATATCGGTCTTTGGGACGACCTGCGCAATCTGTTCGCCAGCACGCCTGAATCTAAAGCTCGTGGCTATGCGCCCGGTCGTTTTTCATTCAATGTGCCTGGTGGACGTTGCGAAGCGTGCAAGGGCGACGGACAGATAAAAATCGAGATGCATTTCCTGCCCGACATCTACGTTCCGTGCGAGGTTTGCGGGGGCAAGCGCTACAACCGTGAGACACTTGAGGTCACGTATCGCGGTAAGACGATTTCCGACGTGCTCGACATGAGCGTTTCGGAGGCGCTCGCATTCTTTGCGAATATTCCTCAGATCAAACGCAAACTACAGACGCTGTATGACGTCGGTCTCGGCTACGTGAGCTTGGGACAGCCCGCGACGACGCTTTCGGGCGGCGAGGCGCAGCGTGTGAAGCTCGCTAAGGAGTTGCACCGCCGCCAGACGGGCAAGACCTTCTATATTCTGGATGAGCCGACGACGGGCCTGCATTTCGAGGACGTTCGTCAGCTGCTTGACGTTTTGCAGCGCCTTGTCGACGCGGGCAACACCGTGCTGGTAATCGAGCACAATCTCGATGTCATCAAGGTCGCGGATCGAATTATCGATATGGGTCCCGAAGGCGGTGACGGCGGTGGAACCGTTGTGGTTGCCGGCACGCCCGAGAGAGTTGCCGCGTGCCCCGAGAGCTATACAGGCAGGTTCTTGGCACCGATGCTCAAGCGCGACCGCGAACGCCAAACGAAGATGGAGACCTCTGAGATATAGGCTGCTCTCATGACATTGTCCCAAGGTTGGCGCTTTGCGTGTTTTCGCCGGCGTCAACCTCATTCGGCTTCGGTGAGCTCATTAGAATAATGAATCTAATGTACGAACTTCTTCGATGAGCGAGAGGCCTATGGTGCGCGAAGCAAAAACACCTAAGACAAATGCCATGCGCGAACTTGAACGCGCGGGCATTTCGTTTTCTCTCCATACATATGATGACGATGGAGAGGAAGCTTCCGGTCTTGGCGAATCCATTGCCGCCCAGCTTGGAGAGGATCCCGATCAGGGTTTCAAAACGCTTGTCACGGTGTCGCCCTCCGGTGAATATATCGTTTGCTGCATTCCCGTGCGCGAGGAGCTCGACCTTAAGCGAGCTGCAAAGGCTGCAGGGGAGAAAAGCTTGACGATGCTGCACGTCAAGGACCTTTTGGCGGCAACGGGGTATGTTCGCGGAGGATGCTCTCCTGTCGGAATGAAGAAGCGGTTCAAGACGCTGATCGATGAGACGTGCGAGCTCTGGGATACGATTTACATTTCGGGCGGCAAGCGAGGATATCAGCTTGAGTTGGCTCCTCTCGATCTCGTGTCGTTTACCGGTGCCATTGTTGCCGATATTGTGAGGGAAGCGTAGCTCCATGTCTGATACTGAACGTCCTCGCGGTGCCCATTTTTCGAATTCAGCATGTACAGACAGCTCTAAATGCCCTAATCATGATAGTCATGAGGCAGCGTCTGCCAACCGAACGACCGGTCGTATGAGCCCAGATGAGACAATGGTTTATATTCGTGCGGCTCAATCAAGAAATCTGACCGATTCGTTGGTCCCTTCTTGTGATGCTTGCAATAGCGAGAGGTCTCAATCGCTCGGCTCGCCATCAGATTGTTCTTTTGATACTTCTGCAAAGGCAAGTGAAGACGACTCAGCGGAAAAAGTCATTGATAATGCTGAAAAATCATCCAACATGGTTAGCATCCTTGTGATTATCAGCCGAATTACGGGTTTCTTCCGAACCGTTGTCCAGGCTTGGGCATTGGGCGCCCTTGGCGTCGCGAGCGCGTATACCGTTGCGGACCAAATGCCAAACGTTCTTTACGAGCTTGTTTGCGGAGGCATGCTCATCACCTCTTTTCTGCCGGTTTACCTCAAGGTGAAACGCGGTAACGGTGATGAGGCCGCCCGGCGTTATGCAAACAATCTCATTTCGATTGTTACGCTTGCCATGATCGCTCTTACCGTCTTGGGCTTTGTCTTTGCCGGTCCGGTGATTCTTACGCAGTCTACGGGCGCTAGCGCTGATTTTGATTTTGACCTTTCCGTTTGGTTTTTCCGCTGGTTTGCCGTCGAGATTGTTCTCTATGCGCTCTCTTCTATTTTTTCGGGCATTTTGAACGCGGAGCGCCGCTATTTTGCAAGTAATTTCGTTCCTATTCTCAACAACGTAATTCTTATCTCGGGGTTTGTTATCTATGCCTACCTCGTGGACAACGGTATCTTGCAATGGCGTGAGGCCGTTATCGTCTTGGCGATAGCAAATCCGTTGGGTGTTGCCGTCCAAGCTTTTGCACAGATTCCCGCATTAAAAAGACAGGGGTTCTCGTTTAGTTTTAAACCGGATTTTCATGACCCTGCGCTTCGAGACACGCTTTCAATCGGTTTGCCCACGCTCGTGGTGACCCTCGCTTCATTTCCGACGACGGCAGTTATGTCCAGTTGCGCACTATCGGTTACGGCGGCTGGCGCATCGATTTCGTATTATGCGCGCGTTTGGTATGTCCTGCCTTTTTCGATTTTCGCCATTCCTATCTCCGTCACGTTGTTCACTGAGCTTTCTCACTTTGCAGTCAGCAAGAACATGGCGGCATTCAAAGATTGCGTGGCACTGGGCGTTAGGCGGCTGTTTTTCACGCTGATTCCTTTGTCGATGTTTTTGATTGTATTTTCCGGTCCGCTTATCGCGATATTTACCTCTGGAAAATTCGATGCAGATGCCGCGTCTATGACCGCAACATATCTTGCTGCCTTATCTGTCGCCTTGCCGTTTTACGGTCTTTCCTCATATCTCCAAAAGGTCTGTTCCTCGCTCTTGCGCATGAGATTCTATGCGATCGCAACGTGCATTGCAGCTGTAGTGCAGATCGTCATCTGTATCGTGCTGACTCCGGTTTTCGGTTTATATGTCGTCCCGCTTTCCTCGACGGCATTCTATGGACTTATCTGCCTTGTGATCCTGATTAATCTCAGGGCAGAGCTCGGTCCGATTGGATTGCGCGGGATCATGGTCACCGTTGTGCGTGCGCTTTTGCTGGGGGCTGCAGGTTCTATTGTTGGGTACGCTATCGATTACGCTCTGACCGTGTTCCTCGGTCCCTGTTCAGGTATGTTCAACGGTGCGCTTTATGCCGTTGCGGGTGGAGTTCCCGCGTTGATCGTGACGTTTGGTATCGCTTCTGCCCTCCATATATCCGAAGCCCCGTTTTTCGATGCCTTGTTTACAAAAGTCGACAGGATTTTTTCGCGGAGAGCCAAATAAAGAGGAGGCTCAATTATGTTGAGACTTGGTGTTATCGGCGGAATGGGCGCCGAGGCTACATCATATTATTACGAACAGGTTATTCAGCATACAGATGCTCAAAACGATCAAGAGCATGTTGAGATGATTATCTGGTCTTGCTCGTCTATGCCTGATCGCACCCGTGCAATTAAAACGGGCGAACATGATGAGCTGTTGAATAAGATGCACGAGTGCGCGACTGCGCTGGAAAACCTAGGCTGCAGAAACATCGCCATCCCATGCAATACATCGCATTATTTTTATGATCAGATTCAGAGTTTCGTTTCTGTGCCCATTATCCATATGCCGCGTGAAACCGTTCGTTATGCCATGGAAGGCGTTTTGCATCCTGTTCCCGATGGCGGTGTGCATCGAATCGGAATAATGGGTACCGACGGAACGGTCGGTGCGGATGTTTATGGACGGGAATGTAGAGCACATGGTATAGAGGCTGTATATCCACCTGCCGGCTTGCAGAAAAAGGTCATGTCGCTCATTTACGATGACATCAAGGCGGGCAAAGAGCCCGATCTTGAGAAGTACCATGACGTTGTTCGTTATTTCCTGATGCAGGGTTGCGACTGCGTCGTGCTTGCCTGCACCGAGCTTTCGGTACTATGCAGATATACGGATATGCCTGACTATATTCTCGACGCCATGGATGTGCTTGTTCGTGAATCCATTATTCGCAGTGGCGCGCGATATCGATAATTGATATGCGGGTTGCTGATTTTCTCGTATAAAAATGGGCGCGTCCGTTGAATCGGATGCGCCCATTTTGCTCTCGTAAAAATCAGCTATTAAATCGGTGAGCCGCCGCCACAGAAGCCGTCATCGAAATACACGCTCGAAGTGTGAACTCCGTAAAACCAGCCATTTGCATGGACAACTTGTCCGCCGCCTATGTACATGGCGACGTGATACGTGGTTGCTCCTCCATCATATGAATAGAAGACAAGGTCGCCTGGCTTAAGAGCGCTCACGGAAGTTACCCAGCGCCCGCTTCTCTTCATCCACTGGAACTGTCCATATCCGTAGTGGCCTGAAGCACCTGGTATTTCGACTCCGGCTTGCGCCCATGCCCAATGGGTTAAACCATTGCAATCCCAATTTGATCCATTGTTGCCGTGCCCATATGGTTTGCCGACCTGCGATAGGGCGGCGTTCACGGCGATGCTTCGTTGATCACCCGTAGCATGGCTTGAACCGACCGTGCTGGGTTTAACATAAGTGTTGCCCTTGTTGGTGTTGCCCTTGTTGGGGCGCGAGGTGTTCGAGCTCGCATGCGAATTGCCGGAATTGTCGGTGCGGTGCGCGCTTCCCGTGTTGCTCGAGGCGTTGCCGTTATTGTTTGCGTTTGCGATCGCTTCTTGAGATTTTTTCAGAGCTTCCTGAGCTTCGCGCTCACGTTCCTCCTGTAATGCTTTTTGCACCTCTGAGGAAAGTCCATTGACATAGGAGCTTTGCTTCTCTGCCGCCTGCTCTGCGGCTGCGCTCTCAGACTTTTGCGATGCGTAGAGTTTTTCCTGTTCCTGCTTTTTCTGCTCGAGCGTTTCTTTATCCTGTGCTAGCGATGTCTGCAGGTCGCGAACCGTTTGAATGGCGGACGATTCCTTTTCGGCTACCTTGTTTGCATAAAAAACACGAGAGACCAAGTCGCCAAAATTATCTGAATCGAACACCAGGGAAAGAGTGTTCGACCCGGACGAGTTGCGCTTGTACGAAGAGGAAACCTGCGACTGTAGCTCATCGGAGGCTGCTTTGAGCTTCTCTTCGTTCTCGTCGATGCGTTTTTGCGTCTCTTTGATTTTTGTTTTAGTTGCATCGAGCTCGTACTGGGTTTTTCCGAGTACTGCCTGGCTTTGGTCTACTTTTTTCTGCAGTGCAAGAAGCTCTTTTTTTGCAGAGTTCAGTTGCGATTGAAGGCTCGAGGATGACTCGGCATATGCGGGCGTCGCCACGGGCGTT
>OGDF01003923.1_pt1 | contig 17515 bp, 17 predicted proteins | sample 1570141 | NCBI WGS metagenome assembly OGDF01 (sample SAMEA4370581, study PRJEB24528) | human gut metagenome | reverse complement strand
ACTGCCTGAGAAAATCTTATAATATTTCACTGTCCTATTGACGGGATGCGCACCATTCCACAAGCACAGGCTTCACTCACAGACTGTCAGAACATCGCCTTCATGGGGAGCAACGTGGTCTCCGGCAGCGCAACCGCAGTGGTCGTGCGCACCGGCGATCACACCCTCTTCGGTTCCATGGCCGCATCCGTTTCTGGTGAAGCTGTTGAGACCAGTTTCACCAAAGGCGTCAACGCGGTCTCCTGGGTGCTGATCCGTTTCATGCTCGTGATGGTGCCGCTGGTTTTCTTCATCAATGGCATCACCAAAGGCGACTGGCTCGAAGCTTTTCTGTTCGCCATCTCCGTCGCAGTCGGACTGACACCGGAAATGCTGCCGATGATTGTCACAACTTGCCTCGCCAAGGGCGCAGTGTCCATGAGCAAGAAAAAGACCATTGTCAAAAATCTCAACTCCATCCAGAATTTCGGTGCCATGGATATTCTTTGCACCGATAAAACAGGCACCCTTACCCAGGACAAAGTTGTGCTTGAATACCATATGAACATCAACGGCGAAGACGACACCCGCGTGCTGCGTCATGCTTACCTGAACAGCTATTTCCAGACAGGCTATAAAAATCTTATGGACCTGGCCATCATTCATAAAACCGAAGAAGCAGAAGCCGCCGATCCGCGGCTCGTTGACCTCTCGGAAAACTATGTCAAAGTCGACGAGATTCCTTTTGATTTTACACGCCGTCGGCTTTCCACCGTGGTTCAAGATCGCTCCGGAAAGACACAAATGGTCACAAAAGGTGCCGTTGAAGAAATGCTTGCGATCTGCAGCTTTGCCGAATGCGACGGCGCCGTCCAGCCACTCAATGACGCCATTCGTCAACGCATTCTCAAAACGGTAGACGCACTCAACGCCCGCGGCTTTCGCGTTCTTGGCCTTGCTCAGAAAAGCAACCCATCGCCAGTGGGCACCTTCAGCGCCAAAGATGAATGTGATATGGTGCTGCTCGGCTACCTCGCTTTTTTGGACCCGCCAAAAGAAACCACTGCCCGCGCCCTGCGCGCCCTCAAAGAACACGGCGTTACCACCAAAATTCTCACAGGCGACAATGAAAAAGTGACACGCACCATTTGTCAGCAAGTGGGGCTGCAGGTGCGCAATATGCTGCTTGGCAGCGATCTTGACCAAATGAGCGACCAGGAATTGGCGAAAGCTGCACGCACCACCGATGTCTTTGCCAAACTCACGCCCGATCAAAAAGCGCGCATTGTCTCTGTGCTGCGCGAAAAAGGCCACACCGTTGGCTTCATGGGCGATGGCATCAACGATGCCGCTGCCATGAAGGCAGCAGACATCGGCATCTCCGTTGACACGGCCGTCGACGTTGCCAAAGAATCCGCCGACATCATCTTGCTCGAAAAGGACCTTATGGTTCTTGAACAAGGCATCATTGAAGGCCGAAAAACCTACGCCAACATGATCAAATACATCAAGATGACCGCTTCTTCCAATTTTGGCAACATGTTTTCCGTGCTGGCTGCCTCTGCCCTGCTGCCATTTCTGCCAATGGAGAGCCTGCACCTCATTTTGCTGAATTTAATCTACGATCTATCCTGCACAGCCATTCCATGGGACAACGTCGACGAAGAATTTCTCCGCGTACCGCGCAAATGGGACGCTTCCTCTGTTGGCAGCTTCATGCTCTGGATCGGACCAACCAGCTCCATTTTTGACTTTACCACCTACATCTTCATGTACTTTGTATTCTGTCCATTGTTTGTGTCAAAAGGCATCCTCTACAACGACCTGGCCAGCCATTTCAGCGGCGCACAGCTGCTGCATATGCAGGCTGCCTATATGGGCATGTTCCAGGCGGGATGGTTTGTTGAATCGATGTGGAGCCAAACTCTCGTGATCCACATGATTCGCACACCAAAACTGCCGTTCATTCAAAGCCGCGCGTCTGCGCCGCTCACCTTGCTCACCCTTACCGGCATCACACTTCTCACCCTGATTCCATTCACACCACTTGGCAGCCTGCTTGGCTTCGTCGCTCTGCCGCCTGCTTACTTTGCCTATCTGGCGCCATGCATCCTGCTCTACATGATCTTGGCTACCAGCCTTAAAAAGGCCTACGTCCGCCATTACCGCGAACTGCTTTAAGCAACCATTGAAAGGAGTTGTTACGCATGAATTGGACCATGCTCTGGCTCAAACTTTTCGGCACCACCACCCTCTGGGGACTCAACATGGGCTTTTGGGTCTCTCTCGGCACCGTTCTGCTCATCGTCATCCTCATGAATACCCTCTTCTGAAGCCTCAAACCTGCTCCCCGCATTCCCCGCAAAGGCGCCCTCATCCTCACAGAAAAAATCAAACGCCATTGATGATTGTGAAAAAACGCAAAAGAAAAAGGCAGCTGCAATAGCTGCCTTTCCCTTTTGAAGCTGGTCATTTAAAGCATGCCCCATTTACGGGTGTATTCAGTTTGCAAAATGTAATCGTCCTCGGTATATCCCGCATCCAGGAGAGCCCTAATGATCACATCGTACTCTAATGTGACCGTTTCCATTTTCACGTAGTCCCGGTGCGTGCTGATTGCCCAGTCATCATGCAAGTTCATAAGTACCTCCATCATACCTGCAACCCGTTGCATTCTATTGTTGGTATACGCCGCCAATGCGCGAATTTCTTGCGGCGATGTCGTCTTCTGACTGCGGAAAATTTCCCATGGTGATTTCCTCTTGTGCCGCCACTCACCACCTTCATGAAACGTCAGGTAAATCTGAGCATTTTGATCACAAGTTTCATTGTCTTTTCGATCGCCCAATAAATGTTTGAGCATCAATATCACCTCATTGATAAAAGGTCGGCCTAAGCCGACCTTTTTCGGAATTGTTATTAGTTAATAAGATTAGCAACACCTGTCCAGTAATCACCCAAAATAATGGTACTGAAGAGGTATCCCAAAATAACATTAACACATACACCCAGAGAAAAAGCAATAATTGGTTTTGAACCAACTGCTGCAAGATCTTTGAATCGTGTCGTTAATCCGATGCAAAGGAATGTGAACACAAATGTCCAAGTACGCAGTGCTTTGATCGGTGCAATAATGGTGTCATTGATAATAGTAGATGCTTCAGGTGTTGCAACATTGGCCAAAACAATGGTCATAATGATGGATGCAACGAAGAACCCCAAAACAAATTTTGGGAAACGCTCCCAGATGACGCCTGCAGATGGTTTTACGCCTGTTTCGTTGACTTCCCAGCGTGTTACAGAAATGATGGCCAAAATAAATGCCCAAATACCAACGAACATATCACGGCCAACGACTTTCATCAGCGTGAATGCCGTAATCCCAGGATCACCAAATTGCGCGGCGGCCGCAATACCAGCAGCATCAGCAAATTCAGACGTACCAATCCAAGCACCAGCTTCACCGTCTGTCAAGCCAATGGCTCGGCAAACGATCGGCAGTAAAAATACCATGATGGTTGCCCATACAACGACCATAGAGATAGCGATTGAAACGTGATTCTTTTTCGCGTTAACAGAAGAACCGATGGCAATTGAAGCCGAAACCCCACAAATAGAACCACCAGCGCCTAAAGTTGCTGCAAAACGCTTGTCCAAACCAAATAATTTTGTTGCAAAGAAATAAATGCTCAAGAACGTACTTACTGCAATGACTGTTGCCTGTAAGAAAGCAACTGGACCACTCTGCAGAATGATGGTAAATGGTAATGTCGCACCCATGAGAACAATACCTATCTTTACATAAAATTCAGTACGCAGCGCATCATCAAACCACTGAGGAATTTTTACAAAGTTACCAATAATGATACCTAAAATCAGCGCAAGAACAGGTGCTTCAAGATTCAGTGTCTGCGCAACAGTCCAAGAACCAAGAATCTGTACGAGAATGGCCAGCAAAAACAGAATAACAAACCCCTTCATAAATTGAGAGATTTTGTGCCCCATAATCTTGACAGCAATTGAAAAAACGATACTAACACAAATGAATAGGACTATAATTTTTTGTGCCCCTGCGGCAAGCAAGCCTGGCACAACAGAAAAACTATCATAGCTCTTAAATGTCGCCGCTAATGGTTCCAGGGTAAATCCAACAAGATAGCCTAATAATCCAATGAGAATAACTCCAATGCCAATCCATACAGCCCAGTAATCTTCTTTTAACCAAAGATTTGATACTTTGCTTGTTTTTCGCGTCTTGGTAGACATATAGATCCCTTCTTTATTAATTATTTATCCAATAATATTTCCCATAAAACACCAAACTGAGGCCTCAAAGATGTTTGGATTTAATAAGAGAAAAATTTAGGATGCAACTAGAAATGCTATAAAGCACGGCTATTGTTTAAACATTATAAGATAATGCTTCTTTGAATAAACCTTCTAATTCCTTAACAATTTTTTCAGAAGCATTGGCTGAAAATGCATTTTTCGCATATAACAACACATATGTAATTGGCAGTGAGAAATCTACAATCGGAATGTAGTGTAACTTTGCCGCCTGCGCCAGCAAGCTTTGCTGAAACATGGCAGGATAAGTTCCGTAGCATGATGCTGGATGGTCAACAAGATAAGCGACTTGGTTTTGCTGACCACGAATATTGATGGCTTCTTCACTATTGAACTGATTCAGCCCCATCTTTTTGAAAGATGGATTAAACGTGGTAACATGATGATATTTTGAAAGCTCATCCATATACAAGTGATCCCGCTCATAAAACGGATTCCCTTCCGCAACATAAACGCCAAATTGATCCGAACCCAGTGATCGAATTTGGAGGTTCAAATTTTTTGCAAATATATCTAAAGATGAAAAGTCGCCTTCACTGACAGCGGTAATTCCGCTTCTAATCTTCTTTTTATAGAAAGCCGATTCTATCTTAAGAATATCCCATTGATATGAAAAAATATCATATGGGCTGTCTACGGTTGTTAGCCTTGCCACCAATTGTGGAATGATCGTATTGTAGACAGTTGGAAAAGAAGCAATGGTTATTTTTTCTTTTCGCATATTTTTTCGCTGATGAAGATAAGACCATCCTGACTGCAGATCACAAATTTTACAAGCGTCCTCATAGAAATACTGCCCCTCGGTAGTAAGTTCAATCCCATTATGAGAGCGAGTCAAAAGCTTACAATCAACCTCGTCTTCAATTTTAACAAGTCTAGCCGAAAGCGCAGATGGCGTAATAAAAAGCTTTTCAGCTGCCTTGTTAATCGACTTTTCTTTAACGGTTTCAATAAACCACGTTAAGTGTTTGATGTCCATAATGAGTGTATCCTTTTTAACCTATACTATAGAAATAGTCACTAACAGTTTATAAAAGATATTTATTTAATTTCTTGACATTATTGTAATATATTTTCAAGACTTTTGGTATTCATGAAAAGCGAATACCATATAGTTTATTAGAACATACGATAAAAATAAAATAAATACACATACATATACAAAATTAGCTTGGTAATAAAGTAAAAAAATTAGATGACCACAAAGGAGATCTCAACACATCATCACTTGTTTTTCAGTATCTCCAAAACGTCTGCACCACGACTACAACGATGACATACATAAATGCGCCCTTTTTCCCTTCGATAAGTCTATTTGCAAAATGGTACCAAATAACACGAAAGGATGATTCTTTATTATATTTTTTTCAGACATGCAAAAGCGCCCTGTCGTATCAAACGACAGAGCGCTTTCAAAGGATCAGGTATGAGTGTTATTATTTGCTTTTCTTGTATTCTTTAACCGCTTCGGTCAGAGCTGGAACAACCTGGAAGAGGTCGCCAACGATGCCGTAGGTTGCAATTTCAAATACAGGTGCTTCTGGATCATTGTTGATAGCAATGATGGTGCCGGATTTTTCCATACCAACCTGGTGCTGGATAGCGCCACTGATACCAACAGAAATGAAGATATCAGGGTTAACGGTTTTACCGGTCTGACCAACCTGCTGAGCAACTGGCATCCAGCCAGCGTCAACGGTCTTACGGCTGCCAGCTACAACACCGCCGAGTGCATCAGCGAGATCTTGCAGAAGTTTGAAGTTTTCACCTTTACCAAGACCACGGCCACCGCAAACAATGATGTTGGCATCTTCGATGCGAATTGCGCCATCATCAACAGTCTGTACAAATTCGAGGAATTTGGTACGGAGGTTTTCAGCTTTGATAACGATTTTTTCGTTGATAACTGGAACTTTGCGTCCATCCTGACGTTCAGCTTTCTTGAATACGGCTGGACGTACGGTACCCATCTGAGGACGGGTGTTAGGGCAGTAGATGTGACCCATAAGGTTACCGCCAAGAGCTGGACGGATCCAGGTTACAACGCCATCTTTGTCGATTTCCAATTCGGTGCAGTCAGCGGTAAGACCGGTGTGCATGTTGCAGGCAACTTTTGGACCCAGGTCACGACCGTTGAAGGTTGCGCCAAAGAGGATAGCGGATGGTTTGTGCTTATTGATCAATTCGATAACGGCCTGAGAATAAGCTTCGGTGCCATAATGTGCGAATTCTGGGCCTTCAACAGAAACGACCTTGTCTGCACCATAAGCAGCAGCTTCTTCGATGCATTTCTTGTTATCTTCGCCGATAACCATAGCCCAAACTTCCTGGCCGCATTCGCCAGCCATACGTTTTGCTTCATTCAAAAGTTCGAGGCCGACGTTTTTAGGTTCATTGTTTTCCTGTTCAATGAAGACCCAAAGGTTCTTGTATTCTTTCAAATCCATGTTTTTTCAGCCTCCCTCAGATTAAGTTGTTTTCAGTCAGTTTTGCCATCAAGTTGGCAACGGATTCCTTAGCGTCCTTACCGGTAACGTCTTCGCCACGGGTACGCATTTTTGGTGGATGTGCGCTGCGAACGTTGGTTGGGGAACCCTTCAGACCGATTCTGGTACGGTCGAGAGCATCACCGAGCATGTCCGCAGAAATCCATTCAACTTTTGCACGCTTAGCAGCAATCTTACCACGAACAGTACCACGACGTGGTTTGTTGATGTCCTTGGTAACTGCCAAGAGGCATGGAAGCTGGGATTCAAGCACTTCATAACCCATTTCATGAGCGCGCTTGGTAACGACCTTGCCGCCTTTCAATTCAGCGCCGATGCAATAGGTAACCTGAGGAATGCCGAGGTGTTCAGCCAATTCTGGGCCAACCTGACCGGTATCCCCGTCGACAGCCATGATACCGCAGATGATGAGGTCGAATTTTTCGCCCTTCAACTCTTCGATGTATTTGGTTGCAACGTAGAGGGAATAACTGGTTGCATAGGTATCAGCACCACCAAATGCACGGTCAGTCAGCAAGAAAGCATCGTCGCAACCCATGCTGATGCATTCACGCAGAGCTTCTTCTGCTGGAGGAGGCCCCATGCTCAGAAGGGTAATGGTGGTATCTGGATTCTGTTCCTTAAGTGTAACTGCAGTTTCAACTGCATTTAAGTCCATTGGGTTAACAATACTTGGTACCCCTTTACGAATCAGGGTATTGGTTACTGGATCGACCTTAATTTCGGAGGTATCCGGAACCTGTTTAACGCATGCTAAGATTCTCATAGTTCACTGCTCCTCTTTCTTCGTTATTCGAAAATGAATTAACAACGATCTCTTGCTTAATTAGCCTTGCTTAGAAAGGAAACCATGCCCTTCAGTTGGGTAGTTCCAGTCATAGCCAGGACGACGTTCATTGAGACGTTCGCAAACAAGACGGCAGTTCCCGCATTCGAGGCAACCGACGTGGTCAAACGTCATAATGTCGTTGAGTTCATCCCATTTGTAACGTTCGGCAGGGCAGCTATAGGTGCAAGCACGATGAGTGCAGGTACGGCATGCTTCTTTATCAATGACGATGTGTGCGTTTTCGTCATCACTGTCGAAACGGTCGGCCGCAAGACGGTCGTCCATATTCAGTTTTTTCATCATAATGATAATACCCCCTTGATTGCATCTTTTGCTACGCTAAACACTTTGACCTTAGGCAAACCTTTTACGATGGTCTTCGCAACGCCCTGTGCAGCACCGCCATCAACTTTATACATGCTCTGCAGAGCGCTGATAGCGAGTTCTGGGTAGGTTGTGAAGAGATGTTCGCTGTTAGCCATGTAGTGATGCGCTTTCTTCAGCGTCTTGAAGTCATTCAGGGTGTTATGTTCAAGACGTGCGGTATACATGCTCAGGAAATCTTTTGTGAAGATGCCTTTAGCAAGTGCCTGTTCAGCAGTTTCAGCAGCTGCGATACCACTCATGATGGCATAGTCCATACCACGAACGGTGTAACCACGGTTCAAGCAGAGACCAGCAGCATCCCCGGTAACAAGGATCCCATCGCCGCAGAATTCGGAGAAGGAATCGTAGCCGCCTTCTGGAATCAAGTGAGCGGTGTATTCAACCAATTCGCCGCCATCGATGTACTTACCGATGACTGGATGTTCTTTCAATGCTTCCATTGCATCTGGCAGATGGAGGCCACTTTCTTTCCAAGTCTTGGAATCCTGTACCAAACCGATGGAAATGGTGTCTTTGTTGGTGTACATGAAGAGACCACCAAAGATGCCCTGGTTTGCAGAACCCATACCGAGGAGAGCAGCACCCTTGTCACTGTCGGTATTGAAACGGTCGTTGATAACGCTTTCTTTCAGACGAATGACGGATTTGATACCAACTGCGATGTTTTCAAGACGGATTGGATCGATAACGCCTGCACGTTCAGCAACGATGGCGTTAACACCTTCTGCATCAATAACGAGATCGCATTCGAGTTCTTCTTTACCAACGGTAACACCGCAAACACGGCCATCCTTGCGGATGAGCCCGTCTACGCAAGCACCACCGATAACGAGACCGCCAGCTTCTTCAACCTTCTTAGCGAGCCATTTATCAAATTTTTCGCGCAGAACGCTGTAAGACTGGTTGCCCAGTGCATTGGTCGTAGTATCGATGATGACAGCGTCTTCGTCGTTCATCATCATCAGGTATTCCTGATTGATTTCACGTTCGAGCGGAGCATCTTTTTTCCATTCGTCACCCATGAGCTTGTCAAGAGCGTAGGTATAGATACGGCCGCCGGATACATTCTTTGCACCACTGTAAGGGGCCTTTTCCAAAACGAGGACCTTACGGCCTGCTTTGGAGAGACGATATGCCGCAGACAAACCTGCTAAGCCACCGCCAATGACGATCACTTCAAATCTTTCTTCTGACATGTTTCTCCCACCTCATTTAATATTGAGATTTAAACAACTCATACCTTTTGGCGTTTTAACGCCGAAAATCCTTTGCAATTGTGTCGCACAATTACAATTTGTCCTCTTTTATCTTACAATAATATTCAGACTATTTCAAAGGGTATTTTCGAACGCATAAGACCAAATCCATTGTTCTTCGTTATTATTATCATAAACAATCGCGGATGCGTCAAGCCCGTATTTTTCATTATTTTGCCAAAAATTTTCTATATACTGCCATAATTGGCATACTAAAGCGCTGTCAAGTCACTGTTTCCGTAATATAGCACCTCTCGCTCATGACAGATATGACGTATCAGTACAGAAAAAAATAGAATTATGAGGCGTTATTTTAAAAAAGCAACCTCAATAAACGGCTTTGTTAACACAAAATTCAAATTGTTTTTTCTTTTTTAACTTCACTGGTTTTTAGTAATAATCCGACCACTTTCATCATAAAACATCCACATCTATTTATGCAAATGCATTTATGCCGTTTTTTATGCCAAGGGCACGGTCTCTTGCACAAAAAAGTTGAAAGCATGCCATCAACCAAATAATCTACCATTTTCTGAGAATCATCACATAGTCTTCTATAAAAGACTATTCGCCACCGGGATTTTATCGTATAATTCTGTTTAGAGAATTTACTTTGAAAGGAGTTTTTATTGTGGCAAAACGAATTTTAATTGTCGGTGGGGTTGCTGGGGGCGCTTCTTGTGCTGCACGCCTGCGCCGTATGGATGAACAAGCAGAAATTGTTCTCTTTGAACGCGGAGAATATATTTCTTTCGCCAACTGCGGTCTTCCTTATTATATTGGTGGTGTCATTCCAAAACGTGAACAGCTGCTGGTGCAGGACGTGAAGACGATGAATGCTTGGTTCAATTTGGAAATCCATACACAAACCGAAGTCACAGCCATTCATCCTGCAGAAAAAACTGTAACAGTGACCGATCTCACGAATGGTGAAACGCGTGAAGAGCGCTATGACGCCTTGGTACTTTCGCCTGGCGCTTCTCCAATCGTGCCAAAACTTGATGGCATTGAAGCTGCAAAAGATCGCGTCTTCACCATCCGCAACATTGCTGATGTGGATGCACTCAAGGGCTTTATGGACGCTCAAGCGCCAAAAACGGCGGTTGTTGTTGGCGGCGGCTTTATCGGTTTAGAAATGGCTGAAAACCTGGTTCACAAGGGATTATCTGTGCATCTGGTTGAAGCTGCTGAACAAGTAATGACCTCTCTGGATCCAGAAATGGCCACCCTTATTGCTGCCGAATTGCGCAAGAACGGCGTTCAGCTGACGCTTGGCACTGCTATTCAAGGCTTTGATAATGAAGGCAAAACAGTGGTGCTGGCAGATGGCAGCCGCATTGATACCGACCTCACGGTGCTCGCCATTGGTGTGCGTCCAGAGTCTGGCCTTATTAAAGATGCTGGCCTTGCCACCAACGCCCGCGGGGCCATCGTTGTCGACGACCAGTTCCGGGTCGCTGGTGCAGAAGACGTTTATGCCATCGGCGATGCCATTGAAACCACAGACTGCATTTTTGGCGAAAAAGTCCAGATTCCACTCGCAGGTCCAGCCAACCGCATGGGCCGCATGGTTGCAGACATCATTTGCGGCAAAGACAAGCATTACCGCGGCAGCCTCGGCAGCTCTATCGTGCGTGTGTTCAAAGTTCAGGCAGCCTCCACTGGTAAAAATGAAAAGCAGCTGCGTCAAATGAACGTGGATTATCGCTCCATCCATCTCTATCCAGCCAACCACGCCACCTATTATCCAGGCGCTTCCCAAATGAGCCTGAAGGTGCTTTATGCGCCTGCTGACGGCAAATTGTATGGTGCTCAGGCTGTTGGCCAAGACATGGGCATTGACAAAACCATCGATGTCATTGCAACTGCCATTGCTGGAAATATGAGTGTCTATGACCTCGCAGACGTAGAACTTTGCTATGCGCCACCATTCAATACAGCAAAATCTGCGGTCAACTATGCTGGCTATATTGCAGAAGACATCGCCAACGGCGAAACATATTTTGATGATGCCGCACATATTGAAGGGCTGCTCGCTGAAGGAGCCACAGTGCTCGACGTTCGCGGCAAAAAGGAAATTGAAAAGGTTCCGCTGCCTTCTACCCTCCAAATCCCGCTGCCAGAATTGCGCAAGCACATCGACGATATTCCAAAAGACGGTCCTGTGTATGTTTCCTGCATGGTTGGCCTGCGCGGTCATATCGCCTGCCGCATCCTGCAGCAAAACGGCATCGATGCCATCAATGTCGGCGGCGGTGCGAAACTTTACACGCAAAGCAAACTTTCTTAATAAAACATGCAACAACGCTGGTTTTTCATTTTTTTACATTTCATCTGTAAAATTTGCATCAGCAGTGCTATACTAAAAGCCATAGAACACTGGGGGCGTCCGTCAATCGGACTGAGAGAGAACTCCTTGAACCTGATCTGGCTCAAACCAGCGTAGGGAAGTGCATCGATTCTTATGAACGCCTGTGACATGTGCACAGGCGTTTTTTTATTGAAAGGAGCATTGCTTTGCATGAACAAAACGAAAAAAATTGTCATTGCCGGCTTATTCATCGCCATCAGCGTGATCTTTAATTCCTTTATAGTCATTCCTGTTGGCCTGGCAAAAGCCGCACCGGTACAGCATTTCATGAATGTTGTCACCGCCGTCACCTTGGGTCCATGGTATGCCACTGGCTGTGCCTTTATCACATCGCTCATTCGCAATATGAACGGTACAGGCTCCATTCTGGCTTTCCCTGGCAGCATGATCGGCGCCTTTCTCGCCGGCATCATCTATCGCCGCTTCCACAATCTGGCGGGAGCTGCCGTCGGCGAAGTTTTTGGCACCGGCATTCTCGGCGCCATGGTCGCCGCACTGATGGCATGGCCATTTCTCGGCGCAAAGGTTGCCATCTTTGGCTATGTGCCAAGTTTCTTTCTCTCCACATTCGTTGGCGCCGTCGCCTCTGCACTGCTGCTTAAAGCATTCAAGGCGCGTGGCTTTTTAGACAAATTCAAGGACTAAACACCTCGATTTGATTTTGAAAAAAGGAGCAATCATTATGTCTTATCAAGCAAAACCTGTTCCGCAAGCACTCACCATCGCTGGCAGCGACAGCGGCGGCGGTGCTGGCATCCAAGCCGACCTAAAAACATTCCAGGAACGCCGTGTTTTCGGAACTTCTGTCATTGTCGCTGTGACCGCTCAGAACACCCTCGGTGTCCAGGGCATTCACAAAGTACCTGTTGATTTTGTCAACGAACAACTGCATTCTGTCTTCAGTGATTTTGAAATTGGCGCCCTCAAAACTGGCATGCTTCCTGATGCTGACATCATGCGTGCCGTTGCCGCAGAATTGAGAAAACATCCAGACATTCCTGTGGTCGTTGATCCTGTCATGATCGCCAAAGGCGGCGCCGCACTCATGGAAGATGAAGCAAGCGCCACCCTCGTTAAAGAAATTCTGCCGCTGGCCACCGTGCTGACGCCAAATCTGCCAGAAGCAGAAGTCATCACAGGGATGACCATTGCCACTGTTGACGACTTGCTTACAGCTGCTAAAAAAATTCAGGACATGGGCGTGAAGAACGTGGTCATTAAAGGCGGCCATCGTCTCGAAACTTCTGACGCCGAAGACATTCTTCTGACCGAAGATGGCGAAGTCGTCACCCTCTCTGCTGAACGCGTCGATACCGTGCGCACCCATGGCACAGGCTGCACGTATTCAGCCTGCATCACTGCAGAGCTCGCCAAAGGGCGCAGCGTAAAAGATGCTGTCACCACCGCCAAAGCCTTCATTGCTGCCGCCATTAGCGACGGTATTCTCGTCGGCCATGGACACGGTCCAACCAACCACTGGGCATATCGCAAGGTAGAAGCAAAGGAGGAACAGGCTTGAGTAACAACGAACGTACCACTGTCGCCACCAACGGCTGGCTCTGGCTTGGCGCAGCCATCGCCATCACCGAAATCATGACCGGCACCTATTTTGCGCCATTGGGGTGGGGCAAAGGCCTGCTTGCCATTCTCATCGGCCACATCATCGGCTGCGGGATGCTGTTTTTGGCCGGCCGCATCGGCGCACAAACCAGCCGCAGTGCTATGAACACCATGAAGATCGCTTTCGGTGAAAAGGGCGGCCTCTTCTTCTCAATCCTCAACGTCATTCAGCTCGTTGGCTGGACCGCGGTGATGATCGCGACCGGCGCCAGTGCTATGAATGTGCTCGTCGGCAAAGAAAGCGGTTCCACCGTCATCGGTGCCTTCATCATTGCAGCCCTCATCCTTATTTGGATGCTTTTCGGGCCAAAAACCTTTGGCCGTGTCAACAATATTGTTGTGATCGCATTGACACTGCTCTGTTTGTTTTTGACCTGGCGTGTTGCCACCACCGGGCTCAACGCTGCCGATGCAGCCTTCGACGATATCAGCTTTGGTGCTGCTGTAGAGCTTGCCGTCGCCATGCCTTTGTCTTGGCTGCCCGTCATCAGCGACTACACGTCCCGTGCTGAAAAGCCTGTGCTTTCCAACACCGTTTCCAATATCACTTACTTTTTGGGCAGCTGCTGGATGTTCGTCATCGGTCTTGGCTGTGCCATTGCCACTGGCTACGCCGACATCTCTCTGCTGATGCGCACCATGGGCATGGGAGCCATCGGTCTTGTGATCATTATTTTCTCCACGATCACCTCCAGCTTCTTGGATGCTCGCTCTGCAGCCATCAGCTTCACAACATTGTCCAGCAAACCAAGCGAACGCACTGTGGCTGTCATTGTCTGCATCATCGGCTTTGCCATCGCGATCTTTGATCCAACCTCATCTTATCAGGATTTTCTCTATTTGATCGGTTCGTTCTTCACGCCGATGGTTGGTGTTCTGCTGACTGAATACTACATTCTCAAACAAAAAGATGTGCGCAATATGGTCAGCATCTTAAACTTCGTCGTCTACATCATTGGTTTCCTGCTTTACCGCGAGCTGCTCAATGTCGACATCATCACTGGCACCACCCTGCCAGTCGTCATCATCGTCGGCATCCTCACCTACATCGCCAACAAAGCATTCGCGAAACATTGATCAACGATCAGTAAAAAAGGACGCCCTGTCCGAGAGCAAAGTTCTCTCGGACAGGGCGTCCTCTTCTTTTTTGTTATGGACGCTTGCCCGTCTTTACATAATACTCTACACCATCACGAACAACCACTTCCAATGCGCCGCAATCGACGAGATAGTCCACATAAATGTGAATGTTGCGTTCATAGAAAGCAGCTTTTTTCGGTTTTGATGAGAGCATCTTCATCATAGTGCAGGCAGCAATGACGATTTCACTGCGTGTCAAACCACAATCCGCCGTGTCCAAAATGCGGTTGGCACACTGTTTCACGGCTGCGATGCAGGCCTCTGCTAGAGGCTTTACCTCAGTGTATAAACCACGATGCGCCGCCAGGTAGTACGGATAATCGGTGGCCGCCAGTTTTTCCATAGCTTTGATGGATGGCTGGACACTGAAGAAATATGGCAGTTTTGCATCGCTGATGAATTTTCCCGTCAGGATGGCATCCCCCATGTAACAAACCCCATCCGGCGTTACGATTGAAATATGATCGGGGGTATGACCTGGTGTATGAACGATTTCAAATTCTGCCCCGCAGAAAGTGACGCGATTTTCCGACGGCATGATGATGCGGTCGGCTTCGACGAGCAGATCAGATTCCTGAGCGTCGGTCATTGGCGCCTGTGGATGCAGCATGTAAAAATAGTACGCCTTGAGATTGAGCGGGCTGACAGCAATCCCCGCTTCACCAGCAGAGAGTGCCACCGGAATGTCATATTTCTGCTGAAAATAGCGATGGTTGGCACTGTGATCTCCATGTACATGAGAACCAAGAATCCCAACTGGCCGCAGTCCATTGCGTTCCAGGGTGCGCTCAATGAGATCTCTCTGAGAACGCAGCCCCGAGTCGAGCAGCACACAGGTGCTGTCACTGGTTTTATAAAGCGGAATGATCTGCCAGTCTTCCAGATACCAGGTATTACCGGCAGCTTGTTTTAATTGCATAATGGTTTCCTTTCTCCCTTGGTAATTTTATTTATAAACGTGGCGATGCAGCGAACGAATATAAGAAAATGTAGCCTCTTCCCCTTGCTCGGCCAGCATCACAAGCCATTGTTCTAAGATGCGTGCCGTTTCTGGATGCATCAAGTCCTTGGCGTGACCATTGCGCAAATACTCCAACGGTTTTTCCTGACTGTAATTCTTGCCCTGATAAACCTTGCTGGCTGCCACACGATCACAAAACATCTCAATTAAATAACGGTCCGGCATGCGCACTGGACCGGGTTTTCTCGTTTTGAGCTGATAATCAATCCAGTATTCAAAATGATGTTTGTTGCGGCCCTTATGGTGCATCCAAGCCCGTGAACTGCCATTGCGTTCACGTTCGAGCACGTTCGGACTTTTATAGCCCAAATAATAGCGGGCGCCTGGAATAAATTCTGTCGGGCTGTACTTTGAAAGATCATGCACCAGTCCCTGCCAAGGGATGCCCGCTTTAATACAATGACGGAAAACAAGCTGACGATGGTGCGTGATGGTCTTAAAATGTTGTATCGGATGAAACATAAGGGTTCCTCCTTCGTCATGCAGGACGAACGCCTGCACTTGATTTGCTTAACAACTTTTAGTTTAATCATCTCACCGATTTTTTTCAAGAGCCTACGCCTACCTAACGTTTTTCAAGCCCCCTGTGCAATTGCGGCCAAAGTATCAAACGCCCAGTCCTGGTTAATAACCGGTTCTGTTGGTGCCAAACGCTCCACCGCCTCTTTGTATTACTCAGCGACAACGTCATAAACCTCTTGAGCAAATGGCACGGCACCAACCGCCTTTCCATCTGCAACGAAAACAAAATCAAGCGAGCCATCGAGCTGTTCGTCCACGAACACATCGTCCACCGCATCGCCGCCAGGCATTTCTGCCAACTGTGACTGCATCTGGCCATAAAGCAGCACCTTATAGATTTCAATCAAGCGGTCATCCAAACCAGCGTCGAAAATACGAATTTTTTCCACAAGATTGTCGGCACCAATGACAATGCGTCTGCGGTATCCCGTTGTATCAATATCCTGTTGTTCGCCTTTTTCATTCAATGCTGTTGCAAAATCGTCTGCATAAAGGGTTCGCACCTTTTCAACTTCTTCCTCATCCTGGCAATAGAAAATCATCAGCTTGTCTTCCATCTGATGATAGAGGAAACTGTAATTGACAAACTGTTCACTGCCGCAATGCGGGCAGATAAACTTAAAAATGTCAAAATTCTTCACGCGCTGTTTCAGCCCTGGATCCAACATGGTATTGATGCTGCCATAAAATTCAAAGTCACTTTTTTTCTTACATTTCAGACAAGCAATCTGTTGTGTATGTTTCACGCTCATAGTCATTCTCCTTACAGTTGATAGCTACCTTGCTGCTGTCGATAAGCCTCATATTTTTCATAAAGTTCCGGATAACTTTTCTTAAGACTGACTGGCCGTCCTGATTTGTCGAGAATGCAGTGACTGCTCTCGCCCGTGCAGACCACTTCACCACGACAAGTCATGACATAATCGATGCGAATTTTAAGATGGGCACAGTCTTTGATATAAACGGCAATGTCGATGATGTCGCTGTAGGTTGTCATTTTCTTATAATTACAGTTCACCGTCAAAATTGGCGAAGTCAGGCCCAGTTTTTCAAAGGCATCATAGCTCATGCCAGTGTATTCCATCCACTCTGTCCGTGCTTCTTCCATAAAACGAATGTAATTGGAATGATGGGTGATGCCCATGCGATCTGTTTCATAATATTGCACCTTATGCTGATAAATCATCGTTTGGCTCCTTTCCTGTACTTGCTCTATTGTAGCGCTCGCTGCATACCACCGTCAATCTCCATCATTTCCTGATGTTTTCTTAAAATTTTCTCCAACTTTTTAAGGTTATTTTAAAGAAGCATGAGTATAATAATTTCGTAAATTCCTTTTCATATAGGCCATCACAAGATGGCCAAAATCTCCTTCTTATAACACTATCCCCTCGGTGTTATAAACAACCCGACGCCAGACGTGGCTGTCGGGTTTTATTTTTTATAAATAAAAACGCCCCCGAGAACAATGCGTGTAAGAACTGGTGCGCATCCCGTCAATAGGACAGTGAAATATTATAAGATTTTCTCAGGCAG
>OGDF01003922.1_pt1 | contig 17517 bp, 15 predicted proteins | sample 1570141 | NCBI WGS metagenome assembly OGDF01 (sample SAMEA4370581, study PRJEB24528) | human gut metagenome | reverse complement strand
CCTGCAATTCGGCGAGATGAACCTTGAGGTTATCATAGGAAAAGACGGCAACCCTTATATTGTCGAGCTTGGTGGTCGAGCCGGGGGAAATATGATCCCCCTGCAGCTGAAAGACATTTCTGGAATCGATTTAGTCGAAGCGCTTGTTCTCCACACAATGGGGGACCAAGCCCCCGATGTTTCTTTTGACGGCAATGAAAACGTCATTGCCACCTCTGTTCTGCATGCTCGTGAAACAGGTTCGTTTATTTCTGTTGAGTATTCCGATGAAGTCCGGAAGCATATATTTCGAGAAATGATTTATGTAAAACCCGGCGATATGGTTCAAAAACTCACTTATGGCAGCAAGGCTCTCGGAGTCATCTTTTTGCGTTTCGATTCGGAGCGAGAGATGTGGGGCGTTCTAAATGACATTACAAACTGTGTCAAAGTAAATGTTGACCCATGTTAGAGTAGTAATAACTGTAGTTTAACCGTAACAATTCAATAGATTGGAGCCGCTAAATGGAGAGATGGGTTCACAGATTTAGTCGTTGTTTCTTTTGGTTTGCCGCCCTGTTCGCTTTTAGTGCTGCTTTTACCGGCATTAACGCAACATCCGCCTATGCGGAGGAAGCGGATCATTCCGGTGTGTATGAAATCATCTCAGCGAGCTCGGGAATGGCCATTGACGTTGCCGGTGCCAAGATGTCGAACGGCTCCAATATTCAGCAATACAATCAAAATGGAACGTATGCTCAGCTCTGGCGAATTGAGAAATCCGGGGATCATTACGCCATTAAAAACTCTTTAACGGGCATGGCACTTGATGTTGCCGGAGGAAATCCGGCGTCAGGTACTAATGTACAACTCTATAAGCCTAATGGGAGTAAAGCTCAACAATGGGATTTAATTCAAAATGATAATGGCGAAACGTACACCATACTTTCGGCATTGGGCAATAATGCGCTTGACGTAAAGGGCGGTAGCAAAAACAAGGGCGCAAATATCTGGTCATATAAATCCAATTCGACTAAGGCACAGCAGTGGAAACTCGTCAAGGTTGATAAAACTTTGGATGATGGAGTTTACGTTATCGGATCAGGGCTATCTCAGTCAAAGGTACTTGATGTCAGCGGCGGCTCTTCGAGCAATGGCGCCAAAGTTCAACTTTGGGACTCAAATCAATCGCTCGCTCAGAAATGGGCCGTTTCGTATAGTTCATCTACAGGTCTGTATACGGTTCGCTGTGCGCTGTCTGGTAAGTCCTTAGATATTCCTGGCGGAAACGGTTCTTTTGGAGTTGGAATTCAGCAATATGATGTAAATGGGTCTTCTGCCCAGCTTTGGAGAATTATTAAGAATAGTGACGGGACTTACACCGTTCGTTCAGTTTGTTCTGGCGGAGCGCTTGATGTTAACGCGGGCAGTACGGCTAACGGTGCAAAGATTCAAACTTGGTCGTCTAATGGTTCCGCTGCGCAAAAGTGGCGCTTTAATACGACGAGTCTCGCTCTTTCGGGTCTCTACTCGATTAAAAGTGTCAAAAGCAATGATGCGGTGCTGGATGTCAAGTCGGCTTCTCTTGAGCAAAATGCTCCGATTCAAGTTTGGAGACCCAACGGGACTCTTCCTCAAAAATGGCAGCTTACCGAACTTGACGACGGTTCCTACACCATTAAATCGGCTAATTCCGGACGCTATCTTGCAGACGATAATGGAACTCTGATTAGCGTGACCGATGTTGTTGATTCAGCTAAGTGGAAAGCTGGCGTTGGCGTTTCAGGTGGGTTCGAATTCCGAAATGCATCAACTGGCAGGGCGCTTGACCTTGCCCATGGAAATACTACGGCTGGAACTTCCGTAAGAACTTGGTCTTATAACGGACAGGCTGGTCAATCTTGGAAGCTCGTTAACGCTGAGCTTGTTCCGGAGGGTTGTTACACCATAGCCAACAGAGGCAATGTGGGCATCGTTCTCGATGTCCAGTCGGGGTCTCTTAGCAACTCTGCAATTATTCAGGCATATAACTCTAACAAGACCGATGCTCAAAAATGGTTTGTTCAGAAGGCCGGAAATGGCTGGTACAAGCTGTTGAACGTGGGGTCAAATAAAGCCCTTAACGTGAGAAACGGCAACCCTTCTCTAGGCGTTATCCAGCAGTATGCTTTCGACGGCACAAATGCATGCCTTTGGAAGTTCGTCGTTGGTCCCTCCGGTGGAGTTCAGATTGTTTCCAAGCTTGGTGATTACGCTCTTGCTCTGAAGAATGATCTCCCGAATTCCGGTATCACCGCAACGCTTGCTGGAACAGCGTCAGCTACTACAAATTCTTGGAGCTTTACCGAGGCAACTTATATTAAAGAGACCGGCAGCATTTGGAAAGACACGGCTTATATTAATCAAATGCGCCAAAAGGCTGCTAAATGGGGTCGCATTACCCATCGTCCTACTGACTGGGGATACGTTGACGGAAAAGATACCGGTTGGGCGTGTACGGTCGATATCGATAAGGCACGTGTCTGCGTGTTCCGCAATTCGGGAAGCAAGTGGATGCTGGTCAAATCCTATAACGTTTATGTTGGCAAATACAACAACAAGAGAGGGTCCAAGTGCAACTCGTTCTCCGGCGTTTGGTCGATAAAGCATAAGGCCGTCGACCTTTATGATGAAAAGGCAAGTGGTGTGAGCTGCGCTCCCTGGTGGTCTTGCTTCCTTGAATGTTGGACAACCGATCGTAAGTCAGTCGGCAACCTTGTCAATCGTTATTACCCTGGTAAAGGTTACGAGTTAGGCCAAGGTTTTCACACGGTTTCGTATGCCGATCCCGATGGTGTTTCTGTAGCAGCTCGACATAAGACGATGGGCTGCACAGGCATGCGAGAGCCCGATGCAAAATGGATTTACGACAACGTTCCCATTGACACCCCTGTAATTGTTTTCGCTTCTTACGATGGCGGAAAGTATTAAAGCAGCGTTGTTTTGCTTTTATGAGGCTGGAGCCGTTTTGGGTTCCAGCCTTTTTTGTTTGCAATGCAGAGCGTTGAAATGATGGATCATTTTATAGGAATGTTTTATCGTTGCTTTACTGCGCGGGCCATTCGAACGGTTTTGTTCGAATAGTAGAATTAATAACTATGTAAATAGGAACATTTTCATTCATTGCTAGGATGGTTTATTAATCAATGTCTGCTCGTCAGAAATCGATATTGCTGCTTGGGGGATCAAAGCAGCAGGTTGTTGCTATCGATACTGCAAAGCGCTTGGGGTATAGAACTGTACTTTGCGATTACCTTCCGGATAATCCTGGACAGTTTTCTGCTGATGTTTTCTATCAAGAGAGCACGACCGATAAGATGAAGATGCTTGAGATAGCGCGCGCTGAAAGTGTCTCTGGTGTCCTTGCCTACTCGTCAGATCCTGCTGCACCGACTGCCGCTTTTGTTGCAGAACAGCTTGGGCTTCCGACTAATCCCCTCGCTTCCGTTGAGGTGATGAGCGATAAGCATCTCTTTCGGGAGCATCTTGCTGCTAATGGATTTCCCTGTCCGCGTTCTGTAGCGGTGCCAGCTGGCTCATCTGCTGAAGATCTTCTTGCTTTTGCGAAGGACATGTCGTATCCCGTCGTGGTCAAGCCGACTGATTCTTCTGGCTCTAAGGGTATTTCTGTAATCGATACCCCTGACCATACGGCTTTTGATATGGCTTTGGACCACGCTCGGGATTACTCACGCAATGGTGTTCTTGTTTTAGAGGAGTTTATTCATTCGGTGTTTCCCCGTATTGTCGGTGGGGATGTTTTCGTTTCGAATGGCAAGGTCGTATTTTGGGGCCTTATGACCTGTCTGAGAGATTCCTCTCTAGGTGGTCTCGTGCCCGTGGGCGAACGGAATCCTTCTGGACTATCTTTGCGGCAAGAACAGCTTGTTCGCGAGCAGATTCAAGCACTCGTCACGAGTCTGAATATTCGTTTTGGCGAGCTTAATGTAGAGATCATCATCGGTAAAGATGACGTACCGTATTTTCTTGAGCTTGGTGCGCGCGCGGGAGGCAACATGATTCCCGTTCAGCTTTCCGATGTTTCCGGCATCGATCTTGTTGAGGCTAATGTCCGCTTCGCTATGGGGGATTACTCGATAGAGCCTGTTTTTGAGGGAAATGCTATTCCTATATCAACATTCGTTTTGCATGCGGACAGATCGGGTGTCTTTGAAGACATTTTAATTGCTCCAGAACTCACCCCGTTTGTTTATCGCCGTGTTATGTACGTTTCAGCTGGTGACCGCATAGATACATTCGACGGTGCTAATAAAGCATTGGGAATTCTTTTTATTCGTTTTAATTCCGTTGACGAGCTTAACCGATACACTTCGTCTATCGGTAAGTATGTCAGCATTGTTTATCGTTAGATTATGGATTGGAATACTATGGAGCCAAATAGTACCTACGGCAATTTTATTTTTTCCCAAACAAGCATTCCCGGTGTTGTTGTTGTTGATACGAAGCTGTTTGGTGACGACCGCGGCTCTTTCATGGAGACGTATAAAAAAGAAGATTTTTGCGCAGCGGGCATTGATGCCAATTTTGTTCAGGATAATCAATCGACAAGTCGCGCTCGGGTTCTTCGTGGGCTTCATTTCCAAATCAACCATCCTCAAGCCAAGCTTGTGCGTGTTGTATCAGGTTCCGTGTTTGATGTCTGTGTTGATCTGCGAAAGGGAAGTCCGACGTTTGGGCAGTGGGAAGGCGCTCTATTGTCCGGGGATAATCATCGGCAGCTTTTTATTCCTCAGGGATTCGCACACGGTTTTTACGTAGTGTCTGGTCCGGCAGTTTTTGCGTATAAATGTGACGATATCTATCATCCCAATGATGAAGGCGGTATTGCCTGGGATGATCCTCAAATAGGAATCGATTGGCCTCTTTCTGATGATTTTGATGTCATTTTATCCGATAAGGATAAGGGTCATTCTTCGTTTGCCGATTATTGCAAGAACTTGGGGTGCTAGTCATGCCTCAATCTAAGTTGGTTTCTGTTGTAATTCCCTGTTACAACTCCGAAAAATCTATACGTGAAGTAGTCGAGCTCACCCTGGATGTTTTTCAAAAGCTCGATAGATATAGCTGCGAATTTGTCTTGGTAAACGACAATTCAAAAGATGCTACTTTTGATGTGATTCGTAAGCTTGCTAATGAATATCCCTGCGTGCACGGTATCAATCTTATGCGTAATTTCGGCCAGCACAATGCGCTTATGTGCGCTATGCACTACGCAAAAGGCGACTATCTCATTGGTATGGACGACGACCTGCAATGTCACCCTTCTCAGATTCCTACTATTGTCAATAAAATGGAAGAAGGATTTGACGTCGTTTACGGGGTATATGCCGAGAGTAAAAACGGTCCTGTCAAGAATTTCACTAGCTGGCTTAATAAGGTTACCGCACGTAAACTTCTCGGTCGTCCCAAAGGCATTCGTTCTAGCAACTTTTGGATGATCACGGGTCAGATGCGTGACCTGATTATTCAGTATACGAACTACAACCCTTACGTCGATGCGCTTTTTACGCGTATGACCTCGAATATCGGAAACGTCGTCATCGAACATCATAAGCGTGAATTTGGAAGCTCGAATTATACCCTGGGGAAACTCGTAAAACTTTGGCTTTCGTATTTCAACTATACGGTTCTTCCGCTTCGTATGATTTCGGCGGTCGGTTCTGCTACTGCGGCTTTTGGTTTTATCGCGGGTATCGTCACGGTCATTCGTAAGCTATTATCACCATCGATTGCGGCAGGGTGGACTTCCACGATCTGCGTGATGCTGTTTTTCTTCGGCTTGGTCCTTCTTACCCTTGGCATTATCGGTGAGTACATCGGTAATATCGTGTTGTCGATTAATTCCACTCCACAGTTTATCGTTCGCGAGAAGGTGAATCTGTAGGTGGCGGATAAAGAGACGAATCGAGCTAAGGTACTTATCGCACTTCATGCTCTACTTCTGCTTTTCTCTACGAGCGGAATCTTTAGTAAGCTTGCATCCGGCTATCCCTTTATGAGCGCTGGTTTTATTATCTGCTATGGAGGCATGGTCTGTGTTCTCGGTGTTTATGCCATAGGTTGGCAACAGATCATTAAACGTCTTCCGCTCACGACGGCCTATGCCAATCGCGCCGTTACGGTTGTATGGGGTATCGTTTGGGGTACTGTCCTGTTTGGTGAGTCAGTTACCTGGCAAAAAGTGCTGGGCGCAGTCGTCGTTCTTTTCGGGGTCGCTTTGTACGCCTTAGCCGGCGATGATGAAAATGCTTCTAACGGTAAACCTGAGAAAAGTGGATGCGATGCGCGATGAATGATACCGTCGTTGTCTACGCAGCAATTGCACTTTTCGGGGTCTTTATCAGCGGAATATCTCAGGTACTGCTTAAAAAGTCCGCGAACAAAACGTATGCTACGCCTATAGCGGAGTATCTCAATCCCTTTGTTATCTTTGCGTACACGTTATTCATTGCGTCGACGCTGCTATCCACATTTGCGTATAAGGTTATCCCCCTGTCTATGGGGCCGATTCTCGATGCTACGGGATACCTTTACGTAACCGCGTTCGGTATCCTTATCTTTCACGAGCGCTTAAACAAGAAAAAGGTTGCTGCGCTTGCACTCATAATTTTGGGCATTGTTATCTATTCGTTTGGTATTTAGGGAATATATGGCGGAACGCGATCTTAAATCTACAACGATTGCCTCTCTATTTTGGAAATTATTCGAGCAGGGTGGAGCTGCCCTTATCACCTTGATTGTCCAGATTGTAATGGCGCGTTTGCTCGCGCCTGCAGAGTTTGGCATGTTGGCTATAATGCTGGTCTTTGTCAATGTCGGTAACGTCATTGTCCAGTCTGGTCTTAATACTGCTGTTATTCAGGCCCCGGATGTCTCCAACCGCGATTATTCGACCGTGTTTTGGATGAGTCTAATAATCTCGCTCGTTTTGTATGCCATTGTATTTGTTTCTGCGCCATATATTGCCTCTTTTTATGGGATGCCTGCCGTTATTTGGCCTCTGAGGGCGCTTGTCGCAGTCTTGATTATCAATGCGTACAATTCGATTCAGGAGGCAATTGTTGCGCGTAACCTGCAATTCCAGAAGACCTTTCGTTCTACTGTTTCGGCAGGTGTTGTCTCCGGCACCGCAGGCATAGCGTCCGCTCTACTCGGAGCCGGTATCTGGGCGCTTGTTATCCAGCAGCTGCTTTATCAGCTGTGCAAGTGCATCTTTTTGGCGGCGCAAATTCCCTGGAGACCAAAGCTGGTTTTTGATGCTGAGCGCGCTGAGGTTTTATTTCATTTTGGTTGGAAGCTGCTGGTCTCCGGTTTACTCGATCAGGGCTATCAAAGTCTTTCCGATTTGATTATCGGCAAGATTTTTACCAAAACTGATTTGGGTTTTGTTAGTCAGGGGAAAAAATATCCGCAAGCCCTTGGGGTTACTCTCGATGGCGCAATTCAGCCTGTTATGCTTTCTGCTGTTGCGCATGTTCAGGATGACAAGGCAAAAGTTAAGCGTCTGGCGAGACGTGCGCTTAAAACAAGTACCTTTCTTATCGTTCCAGCTATGACTGCGTTTGCTGTGTGCGCCAAACCGTTGGTTTCACTTCTTTTGGGTGCTAAATGGCTCCTGTGCGTGCCGTTTCTTCAAATGTATTGCTTTATCTATGCGCTGCTTCCTATCCATACGACGAATCTCCAAGTATTAAACGGTGTGGGCCGATCGGACTTGTTTCTTAAGTTGCAGATTTTTAAGCAGGCTGTCGGTCTTGCAATAATGTGCTTCTGCGCGTTTGTTCTTCGGGACCTATATTTAATTGTTTTCGGATATATGATCAACGGCATTATCTGCACTTTTATCAATGCATCACCTAATAAACGTGTTATTGGTTATTCCTATCTCGAACAGATTCGTGATATTTGTCCTGCTTTTGTCCTTTCTGCTGTTGCTGCATTTTTCGCTTTACCTCTCGCTTCGTTCATTTCCTCTAACCTATTGGCGGTTCTTTTCCAGGTAATGGTTGTCTGTACCGTTTACCTTGTATGTGCCAAGCTCTTTCATGTCGAGGAGTTTGAGTATCTCGTCAATACGCTTAAAGAGATTAAGATAAAGAGAGCAAATAACGACTAGTGATTCTCTGTTGGTTTTATTGTGAGTCTGGAGTTGCATATGTCTGATGCACCGATTTTTGTCACACGTTCCTCGATGCCTTCTCTTGATGAATACGTTGATGAGATAAAAGGATTATGGGAATCCCATTGGCTTACCAACATGGGTGAGAAGCACCGTGCTCTCGAGGCTTCTCTTGAAAAATACCTAGGCGTCGATGATTTGGCTCTTTTCGTCAACGGTCATCAGGCTCTTGAGTGCGTACTTGAGGCAATGCAGCTTAAAGGCAAGGTCATTACCACGCCATACAGCTTTGCATCCACCACGCATGCAATTGTTCGCAAGGGACTTACTCCTGTCTTCGCGGATATTAAACCGGATGATTACACGATGGACCCCGACAAGATTGAAAATCTGATTGATGAGGAAACATGCGCTATTGTTCCTGTGCACGTGTATGGAAATCTCTGCGATGTTGATGCTATTCAGAGTATTGCGGATAAACATAATCTCAAGGTTATTTATGATGCTGCGCATGCATTTGGGGTATTTCGCGATGGGATTTCAGCAGCGTGCTTTGGCGATGCCGCTATGTTTAGTTTTCATGCTACAAAAGTCTTTAATACTATTGAAGGGGGCGCAGTTTGTTTCCGTAATCCCGAGCTAAAAACCAAGCTCAATCGCTGGAAGAATTTCGGCATCGCGAACGAGGAAACGGTTGAGTACGTTGGCGGTAATGCAAAAATGAATGAATTTGCCGCGGCGATGGGAATTTGCAATCTTCGTCATTTGGACGATGAAATCGCAAAACGCAAAAAGGTTGCCGAGCGATATTGGGAGCGCTTGGAGTCCATTCCGGGTGTTCGCATTTGTCGTCCTGCTGCAGGCATAACCTCTAACTATGCTTATCTGCCTGTGGTTTTTGAAGAGTCTGAGTTTGGCGCCACGCGTGACGATGTCTTTGCTGCGCTTAAGCAACATGATATTTTCGCACGTAAATATTTCTACCCCCTTATCACTGATTTTGATTGTTACCGTGGGTGCGATGGCTTTGATTCCTCATGTACGCCTGTTGCGAAGCACGTTGCCCATCGTGTGCTTACGATGCCAATGTATGCAGATCTCTCACTCGAGGATGTCGATCGTATCTGCGATATCATCATCGCCTGTTCTCGCTAGATTGTTGAAACCGAGCTTTCGACTGACATTATTTAGGGTGGTCCGTTGTGGAGGAACCTCTCGTATCTATTATCGTTCCTGTTTACAATCATGAGCGCTATATAGAACGCTGCCTTCGTGGTATAGCTATGCAAAAATGCGACTTTCCTTTTGAGGTCTGGATTGGTGAGGATTGCTCTCCCGATGGATCGCGTGAGGTTCTTAAGCGGCTTGAATACGAGCTCCCCGACAATTTTCATTTTTTGTATCGCGAACACAATTTAGGCGATAGGGGTAACGGCAATTCGAGCGATTTAGTCAACCGCTGCACGGGTAAGTACTTCGCAATCTGCGAAGGGGACGACTTCTGGACATATGATCATAAGCTGCAAGAACAAGTCTCCTTTTTGGAGTCGCATCCTGATTACGTTGCCTGTTTTCACCATTGCGTGGTGGTAGGGGAGGACTCTGCGCCAAATGGCGAGAATTATCCTGAGTGTCTTAGCAAGGACTATTCGTTTGACGAATATTTTTACTGTACGATGCCAGGCCAAACGGCTACTATGGTCGTTCGTTTAAACGAATATCTCGAACAAAAGCGTCGATTCGTTGCCTGCCGTGCATACGAGCATTATGCCTCCGATCGACGCAATTCTTTTATGTTGCTTGTTGCAGGCAAAGTCCGTGTTATGCAACAACGATGGAGTGCATATCGTCATGTTGTTTCGGGCGGTACAAGCTATTCGGCGGGGGTGCATATCGATACATCATATGCAAAGAATGAAATCGATTTCTTCGCTACTGTTGTTGATTATGCTGGGAAATCCGGTAATCCCGCAGCGCTTGAATGTGCAAAGGCCTGTTATTATCGTGTCCTTCTTAAATGGAGTGTTGGCAAAGTGAAAGCTGCAGTGCTAGGCGATTCTCTGAAGGCTCTAAGGGTGGAAAAGCATTGGTTCCGTTATTTGTGGGCGGTTCCCCGTTGGTATGTTGTTCTCGGGTGCCGCGCACTGATGGGCAGAGGAGTTAGTCTCTAGTTATTGCTAGCCTGCTACTTGTTCGTTGCTGTTTATAAGGTCAGGTTTCAGTGCGCCTCAGTCACATTTACCATTTGATTTCTTTTCCCAATACGTTGAGAAGAAATCGATACGTTGCAAGTGCGGGGCCCATTAAATGGGCTTTATATGCCAAACTTGCTAGATACAGTTTGCTATAGGCTCCGCCGTGTTTTCGTGCGTAACTAAAGGTTAAATAGGGATTTTTTCTCCAACTTGGAAAGTTGCAGTCGAGATATTCGGTCGTTTTTTTGATTTGCTCTGTGAGGTTGAACGTCCCGTCCTTATTGCAGGATAGTCTAAATGACATAGATACGCCGAGATGCAAAAAAACCGTTGCGTCGAGCGATTGGCGAAGCGCAAGCTCAGCGTCGTCTGAATCAAAATGATGCGCAACCTCTGTAAGCGCGCGTTTAACACTTTCTACCTGCGGAAGGGTTACAGTGTTAATCATTGAGTTTTCATGAATCATATACTGATACGTAGCGTTTCCAGTAAATGCAATCGGCTTGGTTGAGGCAAGGTAAGCTAATTGACTGAGCGTCACATCCTCGAGAATAGCCGGAGGCTCTTCAAGACGATCCATTCGCATGAGCAGGCTTCTGCGAAAGCATTTATTCCATGCCGCGGGATTAATTTGAATAAGTTTTCCTGGCTGCTCATGAGCACAGAAGCTCTGCATTTGGGAAGCCATTTCAGTTGAGAGCGTCTTTCCGGTCTTTTCAGCTACTCTGTTGAATCCGCAGACTACAACATCGGCATCCTCTCGTACCGCTGTATTCCAAAAGCTTTCTGCAAACTCTGGATCAACGTAATCATCGCTGTCTACGTAGGTGACATATTTACCGCGAGCTTTATCGGTGCCGCTCCATCGTGCTGCCCAAAGGCCGCCATTCCGTTTGTCTACGACGCGAATTATATCGGGATAATCGTTTTCGTATTCTCGCAACTTGATTAGGCAGTTATCTGGAGATTCATCGTTTACGCAGATGATTTCGATATCTTTTAGGGTTTGAGCGAGAAGTGAATCGAGACAGCGATTCAAATACGCTTCTGTTTTATAAAATGGAACAACAATGCTAATTTTTGGAGTCGTCTCATTAACGGTTTCTTGCGATGCCACTGATGAATGTCCCTTTTAATATCGAATTGCTTATCTGTACTATAGTAAACCGAGCATCTGGAATATATGGAGGAAACCTTGAGCTCTCTTAACCCCTCGATTGCCGTTGTTGTGTCTACATATAACGGCGCTGATCATATTCGCGAACAGCTTGATAGCGTTTTGTCGCAGGATGTATCGAATGTGGCGCAATTGTCCATCTACGTACGTGATGACGGCTCAAAGGATAATACCCCCTCTGTATTGGAGGAATATGAGAAAAATGGCGGCATAACTTTTATAAAAGGTGAAAATCTCGTCGGCTCATTTTTTGACTTGATTTCCTCTGTTCCTAAATCGATCGACTACATTGCGCTTTGTGATCAGGATGACGTTTGGCATACAGATAAACTGTCACGTGCTTTACGCGTGCTCTCAGCTCGCGACAGCAACGTCCCACAGCTCTATTGCTCAGAGTACATATTTTGCGATGCTGATATGAATCCCAAGGGTAGATCTCATCTCAATCTCATCGGTGTCGATTTTCCAAAAATGCTTTTCGAGAATATGGTTTCTGGAAATACAGCTGTGATAAATCGAGCTTTGGCTGATGCGGTCGTGAGCGCGGGTAGACCGGGAGTGTATTGCCATGATTGGTGGCTTGCTCTCGTTGCAACCGCGATAGGGGAGCTTGTCTACGATGATTTTACTTCGCTTGATTACCGACGCACCGGTTCAAACGTGAGTCCGACGGGCTCCGATGCTCTCAAGCTTCTCAAATATCGCTTCAAGACTTTTTTTGAGAAAGGCCAGCTGTCTGATATATCTCTGCAGCTTGAAAAACTGAATGACTGTTTTTCCAATCAAATGCCGGATGATAAAAAGCGCCTGCTGCAAACATGTTTACATGGTGGCCGTTTTGCAAAGGCATTTTTGCCCATGAGGCTTCGTCAAAAACCGATAGAGGAAATTGCGCTTCGTGTTCTATTTCTCGCTGGGAAGCTTTAGCTTTTAATCAGCAAGTTGGTGCCGGCAGCTATTTATCGTCGTTAGAATGCGACAGGGCTATTTCTTGGGCGAGTTCGTTTATCTTGCTCTTGAGAATGCTAATTTCAGCCGAATTGACAAAGGTTTTCCAGAGCAAAAGGCCAATGATGCAGAGATAGATAAAATTACTCGCACTCATGAACCCAAGGGTAGAGGCGACGCGAATGGCTATTTCGGGAAAGATAGCCAAAATCACAAGTATTACAGCGGCTACAACCCAAAAGACTGCATCCTCAAATAATATTTTTTCTTTTTTGACTTTGCGGCATACAACAAGCAGGGCGGCTGCGGCACTGATTACAAGAATGACGCGAAGATAATATGGCAGCATGGTAAAACCTATCTAAGGAATCGAGACATAATAATGGCTAAGCAGGTGCGACTCATATAACGAATGACGTTGCCGAGCTTTAGATAGCTTTCTCCGCCCTGTCGTTCTCTCATCTGCGCTTGGATTTCTACAACTTGTCCGTATTTGCGCGCAACAAGTGCAATGAAATCCGGTTCCGGAGCTATATCATAGCCGGTTGCGATCATTTGAATCATGCGTTTGCTGTACATGCGCATGCCGCTGGTGGGATCAGTAATAGTTTTATTGGTGGTGAGTTTAATGAGAGCCGTTATGAGTTTCGATCCGGCTCCTCTTGCGCCGGCGGGCTTAATCGATCCGTCGAGATAACGCGATGCGATGACGATATCAGCATCATTTTGGGTGAGAGCCAAAAGCATGTCGGGAATATATGAGGGCACATGTTGTCCGTCTGCATCAAACTGAATCAGTGCATCGTAGCCGTTTCTTGCTGCATATTTTGCACCGGTTCTAAAAGCGCTGGCAAGCCCTGTGTTGACGGGCAAATTGACGCCATTTAGATTCTGGGCTCTAATGACCTTAGCGGTGTCGTCCGACGACCCATCGTTTACGACTAGATAGTCGACATCGGGGCAGGTACGCTTGAGCTCAGATATTGTGTTTGCAAGACATTCCTCTTCGTTGAATGCCGGAACAACGGCAAGGACCTTCATTAAACTGATTCCCAACTATCAAGTTTTCTTTAAAACTTACGATACCATGCTTGGTTCATTTATCTTTCAATTTCATAAAGAGCCATGCCCCTCGACTCGAGGACTAATTTAAATCCCGGAGTGTCTTTAGTTATTGCCGCTACTCCCTTGAACAGCTTGGGCTTGTAGTTCTTCCGAAGATCAATAAACCCAGCTTGCGATTGTTTACCGTGCATGGTCAAAACATAGCGCGCGTCAATGTTGTCTACTGCCTTTTTAACATTCTTGTCGGATTTATAGCTTGCAAGATTGGTGCGAATCGCCCTGCTATCTTTTGTTTCGCTTGTGCTGCCAAATCCTACAAAATTACGGTAGTAGACACGTATCCCGTTTGTGCCATAAGCAAGGAAGCTCCCGTCCATAGGATCATTTATTACCACTGAACCCTTAGGAATCTCTTGCTGCACCTTATCCAAGAAGGCTTTTTCTTTTGAATCGAGTGGGTCTTTGAGTCGGTAGGTGTCACTAATTACCTCACGGAAGTCTCCATATGTTGTATGGAATGACTTGTTTGGTCTATCTCGATCTTCCATCTTGTAATATTTCTTGTACTCCTCGTCAGTATATTTTCGGTGAAGACCGGCAAGATTAAAACCTGGCATGAAATTTACGATTATTAAAAGAATTGAAAGCGTGCATGCGATTAGTCGATTGTTTGTCGCTCTTTGTTTTTTATTGTTATATGCGATGCAAAGATTCAATACCTGCTGATAGATCCATTCGCTACCAACGGCGGCGAGCGGTATCGCCGCTATTGCACATACCGAAGCGAGTCTCATGGGATCCGTATACCAAAAACCCGCAATAAATTGTTTGAATTCATCGCTACGGGTTGAGGCTAGAATTAGCGCGAAGCATGCCAAGCAGTACGATGCGGAAATCCAACGCTTTCCAGGTTTATAGAGCACACATACAAACCCAATAATAACGAGTGTCCCGAGAGCGTATTGGGCTGCGGTTTCATAGCAGAAGCCGAACGTGTATTGAAGCGTCAGAATGTTGACGATCTCTTGCCATGTCCATGCGTACGCTTTCCACACGTGCGTAACGGTGGGCTGTAAAAACGGGAGCCGATAGCAGAAGAACCAGAAAGCGATGATGAATAGTGCAAAAAGGGCAGAATCCGTAATAGCTTTCCGATTATCTGTTGTTGTCTCTTTAATTTCATTGTAGATTCGCGTTACGCAGTAAGGCGTGAGTAGCAATACGCACGTAAACACTGTGTTAGGCTGGCAAAGTGCCATGCCTATCGTTCCCAGAGCAAGCAAGAGGAATAAGCGCACGCGTTCCGAGGGCTTGGCATGATTACGTGTCGAAAATATGAACATCGACATCGCCGCGGGTACGAGGCAGAAGCCTGCAAAATTCGAATAAATTGGACCAAAAACTAATAAATACCAGGGGAAGGCAACAAATGCTAGGCATACGAGTGCTCCGCATAATGCCATATGTTTATTGTTGGGAAACAGGCAGGAAATCAGGGCAAGTATTGAGAGCGGAAAAATGATGCCCGTAAACGCAATCATAGAGGCGTTGATTACGGTCGGCACAGTTGCGTGCGATGCCATTGCGGCGAGTGCGCAGAGCATGTGCCATGCGGTTGGGTAGAAACCTGAGTAATTTACAGGGGCTATTGCCGTGTCAGGCGCCGAAAGATAAGGTCCTACACCTAAACAGGTCAGTTTGCCGGAATCAATAAATCCCTGTATGACGTTAATGTGCCAGGTTACGTCGTATGCCTGAAATAGTGCATCAGGGCTTCCGATTCGAGAAGCAAACAAGTTATAGGCAAGCAGCAACCCGATAACTATATAAATGATCGGGATAATCGGATGAACGCGCGGAAGATCGATCTGCTTTATTTTGCCTTTTACGGCTATGAAGGTGAGCAGCGGTATTAGCAGTGCAGGAGCAAAGACGCTTATGGGGCTAGCTTTAACTCCGACGATTGCGTAGGCCTGGCAGATACAAGTCAAAAGTGCGAGTCCGGTAATGGGCGAGAGGATGCATGCCCAAGTCCAGTTTGTTCCCACCGCTCTGCACAGGATTGCCCCCGGTAGCATGGTAAGCAAAAGAAGAATGGCCGCTATTGTAAAGAGCGAAATCATGTTTAAATCCGATCAATCTCTGAATCGCTATGTTTTTGCTCACTAGATTATAATGTTTATCGCGTTATCTGCTGCGATTGCGGTTTGACGATTGCTGTCTCATGGTTTCAAGCTTGTTTTATCTGCAGTTTGTAATGCTATTTCTTTAGATATACCTTTCGGAGGAATCGGATGCCTTACTTTTCAATAGTGATACCGGCATATAACAACGAGCGGTATTTGAGCGAGTGCATCAAGAGCATTCAAGAACAGTCCTTTATGGATTGGGAGGCTGTTGTCGTCATAGACGGCAGTCCCGACAATTCTTTTTCTGTTGCGTCGGAACTTGCGGCTTCGGATGATCGCGTCAAGGTTGTTAATAAAATAAAAAACGAGGGTACTCATCTGGCGAGAAGGACGGGAGTACTCAATTCAACGGGCGACTACATTTACCTTTTGGATGCAGACGACAGTTTGCCAGATGGCTGCCTGAAGCTTCTTGCTGATGCTATCGCTAAAACCGATGCAGACATGTTTCATTTTGGTATCAACGTAATAGACGTTGATATTAACGAACAAGATCGTCTTGCTTTTGAAAGTTACATTAATAAGCCCATGAACGACCTCGAGGGAATCGAGATCTGTCGTGCAGCATATGACTCCGGGGAGGGTTTTCTTCAGGATTGGCGCATTACCCAGCGCGTTTATAAGTCCGATTTACTAAAACGAGCGTTCGAGACTATGACTACCGATCGTCTCGGTAGGGCACAGGATGGCTACGAGTACTTCGTTGTTTCTTCACTTGCTACGAAGCAAGTTACGCATAACGACATCGTCGCTCTCAACTATTATTACGGGCGGGGAGTTAATTCCGATTCCGAATTGGCTCCCGAAAAATTTCTTCAGAGTGCACAGCATTTTCAGATGACTATCGATGCCATCAAAGATTATGCATCCGGGGATTCCGATTTGTCGGCTTGCGCTCAAAGCGGTTCGGAAAAGCTTTATGACTTAATCATGAATGACTGGCTTCTGCGTTTGTCTGAGCGAAACAAGTTGGTTGTCTTGCCTGAATTATCCGAAATATTTGGTAATGGTGAGCTCTCGAATCAACTTGCTCGGCTTGCGAGAGATGGGGCATATCAAAAAGTTACCGAGGAGTCTCCTCTCGATGTTAAGGCGCCTTATTATTTGTGGCTTAAAGAGGCATTGAAGTATGCCTCTTTGGCAGGGGAGACCGACACGCTTGCAGGTTCGTATCTCCACGATGCAATACATCATGTCATAACGCTTGGTTTTAATTTCCTTAAAGAGACTGGAAAAACGACTGTAATTGATGAGCTTGTCGATGAATTTGGTTCTTTTCACGTCGCTGAAACGCTTTACACGTTAATTAGGGACGCGGCGTACGATCTGTACATGCAAGATCTTTCGATCGAGGACGATTTTCGTTTATACGATTGGCTCAAATTAGCCGATTCTATCGCTTGCAATGATAAGAAGTCTGATCTTGATGCGATTCGCCACGAAGCCATCGTTCATATCTCGGAACTCGAGCATCGAGCTGGGATGATCTCGGACTATCCCCAGCAATTTGGACTAGCGAAAAAAAGGGACTACGAATCGAAGGACATTCGCATCTTTGTGACAACCCATAAAGACGTCGATACCTTTTTCAGTGACATACTGCAGCACGCGCGCGCGGCCGTCGTCGTCGAAGTCCACGTCGATATCGGGGAGAGATATACGGTCGGGGTTAAGGAAACGTTCGAACAGCAGGTCGTATTTTATAGGGTCGATCTGGGTGATACCGAGGCAGTAGGCCACGCATGAGCCGGCGGCCGAACCTCGGCCTGGGCCGACGCTTACTCC
>OGDF01003920.1_pt1 | contig 17526 bp, 8 predicted proteins | sample 1570141 | NCBI WGS metagenome assembly OGDF01 (sample SAMEA4370581, study PRJEB24528) | human gut metagenome | reverse complement strand
AATTCAAGATATGCAGAAAAAGACAATTGAAGCGGAGCGACAAGGCAATGAGATAGAAAGTAAAGGAACCATTGAAAATTATGAAAGTGAAATGGATACTGCACAACAAAAAAGTCAGGCTTTGCTGGAAGAAAAAAAGAAACAGGAACAGCAGAATGGGCAGGATGGGTTTACAGATGGGAAAATGCTTCCGTCTGTGACAGAAAAGAAGCCTCCTGCAAAAGTTGAAAATCCTATTCCAGTAATTCGAAAAGTACGAAAAATGGGACTTCTGAATCTGGTTCTCCCTTTTGGAAAAGAAGTTTCTGACAAAAAGGTAAAAACTAAAGAATTGGTTTCAGGAAGAAAACTTGAAACAGGATTGGCAATGGAGGATTCCGTAAAAGCAGATGGAAGTATGCTTTCTCAGGTTTTGTATCAGCAATATCTTATGGAAAAACTGGGAAACTATATAGAACCAGGAAAGAGCGGCTTAAGCTATCAGATTGAGTACATTATTGGAAAGAAAAACAGTGATGAGGCAAATTTGAAAGATGTAGCGAAAAAACTTTTGATGGTTCGGGAAGGACTTAATGTTGCATATCTGGTTTCAGATGCGCTTATGATGGGACAGATTCATGCCATGGCAGCGGCAATTGCAGCCGCATTTCTTATTCCACCGGCAGTTGTGGTGATTGAAGGTGCGCTGATCCTATGCTGGGCTTTTGCTGAAAGTATTCTGGATGTAAGAGAGCTATTTGCCGGCGGAAAAGTGCCTTTAACTAAGAATGCCTCTAACTGGCAGCTGTCGCTGCAGGGGCTACCGGCATTGGTAGATAAGCTGGATACGGACAGGCAAAACGATGTAAACGGGTTGTCCTATGAGGATTATTTGCAGATATTTTTATTGACAACTTTAAAGACACAAAAAGTTAAAGGGGGTATGGATATGATTGAAAGTTCGTTTCGGGAGATGGAAGACTGGAATGAATTTTGTCTGGATCATTGCATTACTGCACTGGAGGCTTCTGTGGATGTAAAGGCAAATAAAAGAAAAGTGTTTACCGTAACGCGGGAATATCACTATATTTAGCTGGAAAATAGATCGTCTTTTGCCATATTACTATATAAGAAAGGCGCAGAAGGATGCTTTCCCGGAAAGGAGATGGAAAATTGATTAAAAGAAAAAAGAGAAAAGATATACAGGCTCTGAGGAGCAGAACAAGAAGGAAGAGTTCTCTGGGAATCCGGTCTGTCAGAAAGTCCCCGTTTTCTGTCAGAAATCTTTTCGGAAAAGTGTCTTTGTGCGCCTTTGGGAAAGAAATAAAAGAGCAGGTAAAAAAAGCCAGTCTCACGATAGAAGCGGCCTTTGCCCTTCCTCTCTTTTTCTTTGGAATGGTGACAATGATACATTTTATGGATGTATACAGAATTCAGACGGAACACTTGAGCGAACTGTGTCAGAGTGCAAAGGAAGCCGGAATGTATGCGTATGTGGTGGGAGGCGACGGAGTAGAAGAAATTACGCTTCCTGATGTTTACAAATACAAGCCAATTGGCGGATTGATACCGCTTCCGGCTAAATGGCAGTATAACAAGGTGAGGGTTCATGCCTGGACTGGCGTGGACAGAGGAAATGGGAATAGTGAAGAGAATGAAAAACCGGAAAATATGGTGTATGTAACGGTTTCAGGTTCGGTGTATCACAAAAAGCTGAATTGCAGTTACCTCAATCTGTCGGTTACTAAAGTGTCGGGTGGAAATGTTTCTTCCAGACGAAATGAAAATGGAGAGAAATATCATGCATGTGAAAGCTGCAGTAGAGGGCAAGCTCCAGGAAGTACAGTTTATATCACAAAATCTGGAAACCGTTATCATAATGACAAAAATTGCAGCGGCTTGAAAAGGTCCGTACGTCTGGTAAAAGAGTCGGAAGCTGGTAATCTGCATGCATGTAAACGATGTGGTTAATAAGAAGAACTGGAAGGGGAATAAAATAATGGAACGAATTAAAGGACTTATTGACGCACCGTTTACTCCTTTTTATGAGAATGGTGAGGTGAATTTAGAACCAATTGAAGCATATGCTAAGATGCTGGTAAAGAATGGACTGCAAGGAGTGTTTATCAATGGTTCTTCCGGTGAAGGCTATATGTTGACAGAAGAAGAACGTATGCGATTGGCCGAACGTTGGGTTTCTGTTGCTCCTGAGGGTTTTAAGGTTATAGTGCATGTTGGTAGCTGCTGTGTAAAGGCTAGCCGTATGTTGGCAGAGCATGCACAAAAAATAGGCGCATGGGGGATTGGTGCTATGGCTCCTCCTTTTCCGAAGATTGGTCGTATTGAGGAACTGGTAAAATATATCGAAGAAATAGCAGCCGGGGCACCCGAACTGCCTTTCTATTATTATCATATTCCGGCGTTCAATGGTGCTTTTTTACCAATGGTTAAGCTATTGGAAGCGGTAGACGGTCGTGTTCCCAATTTTGCAGGTATTAAATATACTTTTGAGAGTATGTATGAATATAACCAATGTCGTTTATATAAAAATGGAAAATTCGATATGCTGCATGGACAGGATGAGACAATTCTTCCTTGTCTGGCTATGGGAGGCGCTCAAGGTGGCATTGGAGGAACAACTAATTATAACGGTAAAGAATTGGTCGGTATTATTGAGGCTTGGGAGGCAGGTGATATAGAAACTGCTCGCGAACGCCAAAACTTCTCACAAGAAGTAATAAACGTGATTTGTCATTTCCGTGGGAATATTGTCGGCGGAAAACGTATCATGAAGTTGATAGGGCTTGATTTGGGCAAGAACCGTACTCCGTTTCAGAATATGACAGATGAGGAAGAAGCGCAGATGAAAGCGGAACTTGAAGCTATTCATTTTTTTGACCGATGCAATAAATTTTAAAAACGCATAGCATGAATACAACAGAATATTTGAGTAAGTGGGCTATATCATATAAAGACGATATAATAAATAATATTATGCCGTTTTGGATGAAGTATGGGTTAGATAGAGAACATGGAGGGGTGTATACATGCGTTAATCGTGACGGTAGTTTGATAGATACTACCAAGTCGGTTTGGTTTCAGGGACGTTTTGGATTTATAGCTGCATATGCATATAATAATATAGAAAAGAATCCTCAATGGCTGGCAGCCTCAAAAAGTTGTATTGATTTTATCGAAGCACATTGTTTTGATACGGACGGACATATGTTTTTTGAAGTTACAGAAGACGGAAAGCCCTTGCGTAAACGCCGTTATGTGTTTTCTGAAGGTTTTGCTGCAATAGCAATGGCTGAGTATGCATTAGCAACAGGTGAAAAAGAATATGCGAAAAAAGCTTTGGATATATTTAAACGTACCTTGCATTTCCTGAATACTCCGGGATTTCTTGAGCCAAAATATTTGCCTACTCTGCCTTCAAGAGGTCATTCTATAACAATGATCTTGATTAACACGGCTTCTCGTATCCGTATGGTTATTGATGATCCGTCGTTGACAGAGCAGATAGATACTTCGATTGCAGCGTTACGTAAATATTTTATTCATCCGGAGTTTAAAGCTTTGCTTGAAATGGTGGGACCTGACGGTGAATTCATAGATACTTGTAACGGGCGCGTTATAAACCCGGGGCACTGTATTGAAACTGCGTGGTTTATCATGGAAGAAGCTAAATATCGTAATTGGGATAAGGACTTACTTCAGTTGGCTCTTCAGATTCTTGATTGGTCTTGGGAGTGGGGATGGGACAAGGAATTCGGAGGAATTATCAATTTCCGTGACTGTCGGAATCTTCCTGTTCAGGACTATTCTCAGGATATGAAATTCTGGTGGCCGCAAACAGAAGCTATTATTGCCACTTTATATGCTTATCAGGCTACCGGAGATGAAAAATATCTTCAGATGCATCAACAGGTGAGTGATTGGGCTTATGCTCATTTCCCGGATAAGGAATATGGGGAATGGTATGGTTATCTTCATCGCGACGGTACTGTGGCCCAACCCGCTAAGGGGAATCTTTTTAAAGGACCTTTCCATATACCTCGTATGATGATTCGTGGTTATATGCTTTGTAAAGAGCTTCTTTGAGATATCACTGTTGATAGTTAAAGATACTTTTATTTAGTAAAGCACGTAGAGAAGCCGGCAAGATAAAAGTCTGCAAGTATATATGAAGCGTAACGCAGATGATGTTCAGGTGTTGTCAGTTACGCAGAATTTGACAAGAAACCGCCAGTGCTGAATTCAACCCCTTATTTTGGATTCATCACTGGTAAGGTTTTCTTTTTTTGAAAAACATTCATTTCTTCACTTTTCCCTGTTTGTCTGTGTTAGTGGATAAAGGATGGGGTGCGAGGAGTTCACTTCCATTTTTCATTATAGCAAGTCTTTATTTCATTATAGTAAATCTGAATATGCTTATAGCATAAATTATACTCATCGCGTATATTTTTCCTTCTTGTAGTTGAAACAAACTTCTAGGATTTTATAAAGCACTGCTTTAAGTAGGCAAAAGCTATGCTTTACACCTCCTAAAGCATTGCTTTAGATTTCTCAAAACGATGTGATATATAGGTATGGTGAAGGAGGTCTGAACAAATTTATTGGAGTTGTAGTTAACAAACATGAGCAAACGTTTGAAGTAATCGTCCTGGGGCTCAATAATTGTCGGGGACTTAAAGAATCCGTACCATTTGTGATACCTGTTGCTGTTACACTTATATAGATGACTCTGTTTTGCTTATGCAATCTGTCATTATACCGGTAATTGATTTTGGTTCTACAACAACCCCTAGAGAATTGAATAAGTGTGGTGTTGTCAATAAATAAATGCCTGTTTTTATAAGTATTATTGGTGAATGAATAGATAGTGGTTACAAGTGAATGCATAAGTTCAATTAGAACTTAGTTGAGTTATTTATTCATATTTTCTTCTATCTTATAGAGGATTTAGATATAAATCACCGATATGTATATCTTAAATCGCTGCAAATATATTTATATTATTAATATCTGCAAAGTATTTAATAAATTATTTTCTTATATATGCTATTAAATATAAAAATATGCATTATTAAAGTCATGAATAAAAGGGAAGAGTTATATCTTAAATAGGTAGAAAACAGGTCGATTTTGCGAATATGTTTTTGCTCCGATGAAAATTCTAAAGAGGAATCTGACGTAGGGAGATGAGGTATTACCGGAAGATTAGTTCTAATTGGACTTAGATAAGTATCTAAAATTATTTCAATTATTAACTAAAAGTAATACTAATGAAAAAAGACATCCTTTTGCTTATGTTGTGTCTTTTCTGCTCCATAGGGGCTATGGCACAGACAAAAACAATTACCGGTGTGGTAAGCGATGCTGCTGGTGAACCAATCATCGGAGCGAGTGTTGTCGAAGTGGGTACAACAAATGGTACCATTACTGACATCGATGGTAAATTTGTATTAAACATGAATCCGGACGGAAAAATCAGAGTTTCGTATATCGGATATCAAGTACAAACAATTGATCTTAAAGGAAAGACTTCTTTCCGGATTCAGATGAAAGAAGATTCTGAGATGCTGGAAGAAGTGGTAGTAACCGGTTATGGCGGTAAACAGTTGCGTACTAAAGTTACCAACTCAATTTCCAAGGTAAAAGAAGAAACATTGAAGCAGGGATTGTATTCAAATCCCGGTCAGGCATTATCCGGAGCTGTTGCAGGTTTGTCCGTTAGCCAGACTTCCGGTAATCCGGGCAGTACACCGACGCTGGTCCTTCGTGGAGGTACTAACTTTGATGGTTCTGGCTCTCCTCTGATTCTGATTGATGGACAGGTACGTTCTTCTTTGAGTGATATCAATCCGGATGATATTGAATCAATGGAAGTATTGAAAGATGCCGGTGCTACTGCAATCTATGGTGCACGTGCCAATGATGGTGTAATCCTTGTTACAACCAAGCGCGGAAAAAGCGGAAGAGCAGAAGTGAACCTGAAAGCAAAGTTCGGGTTAAACTATTTCAAAAATTCCTATGAGTTTCTTGATGCCGGAGATTATATTTATTGGATGCGTATGGGATATAAGAATGCTTATATGGGAGATATGAAACATCCGGACGGAAGCGCTGTGAAGGCATGGTCTTCACTTAGTTCATTGACTAGTGCTACTCCTTACGGTACAGGTAATGCTTATTTTGCGAGTGACGGGGTGACCCCTCTGGATGGAAACAAAACGAGTTCTGCTATTTGGAGTACAATGAAATATACTGATAATCTGGCTTTTTTGTTGGATCAGGGTTGGCAAACAATGATCGACCCTATCTATGGGGATAAACTTATTTATAAAAACACAGACATCGCAGATTTCAACGTCCAAACTCCAGCATTTTCACAGGATTATAATTTAAGTGTAAGTGGCGGAAATGAAAAAGGGAACTACTATGCCGGGTTAGGTTATAATAAGAGTGACGGTACGGCATACGGCAACTGGTATAAGCGTATAACCTTTACCTTCAATGCTGATTATAAGCTGAAAGAATGGTTAACTTCCAGTTCCAGTTTTAATTTTGCGGACGCTACTTGGAACGGGTTGCCTGCAACTCAGACAGCAGAGGCTAATTATTTTTCTCGTTGTTTGTCATTGCCTCCTACTTTCCGCGGTTACAATGCAGATGGAGAGATGCTGTTAGGCCCTAACTCCGGGGATGGTAATCAGCAGTATAATTTTGATAAGTTTGTCCGGGATCAGAACACTGATAAGTTTACAATGAATCAATCTTTCACTGTAAACTTCATGAAAGGACTTTCGTTAAAGCTTGGTGCAATCTGGTATTATCAGGAAGAAAAGGACGAAAGCTTTAATAAGGATTATTTAAGTTCTCCGGGAAATAAGGTTACTTCACGCAGCACCTCTGCTTATTATGACCGCACACTGGATCAGACCTATAATGCTGTATTAAATTATAATTATCAGATAAACAAAGATCATTATCTGGATGCGATGGCTGGTTTCGAATATTATGATTCTTATAATAAAGGTTTCAATGCATCCGGTTCGGGAGCCCCGACCGACGACTTTATGGATTTACAGTATACGTCAAAAGAAGAGGGAAAACGCTCTATTGACTCTTGGCATTCACGTCAACGTATCATGTCTTTCTTCGGACGTGTAAATTATGATTATCAATCAAAATATCTCTTGTCACTGGTACTTAGAAAAGACGGTTATTCTAAACTGGCAAAAGAAAACCGTTGGGGAGTATTTCCGGGTGTTTCGACCGGGTGGGTTTTCAGCAAAGAGAAATTTATGGCAAACACAAGCGATATACTTTCATTTGGTAAATTACGTGCAAGTTTCGGTCTGAACGGTAATGTCAACAAGAACTTTGTAGGCAATTATACCGTACAGGGGTCATACGGTAGTAATACTTACAATGGCGCTACGGGATTTCTTTTGGGAAGTATTCCTAATCCTTATCTGATGTGGGAGAAATCCAGAACTTTTGAAATCGGTCTTGACTTAGGCTTTCTCGAAAATCGTATTAATGCTAATTTGACCTATTATAATCGTCTGACTAGTGATAAATATGCTAATATCACCGTACCTTCCACGTCTGGAGTAGGTTCTGTGGTTTCCAATAACGGTAAGTTCCAGAATCAAGGATTTGAGTTTGAACTGGCTTTCCGTATTATTGACCGGAAAGACTGGAAATGGAATCTGAACTGGAATGGAGCACTGAACAAAAATAAGGTCGTAGCGTTGCCGGATAACGGGCTGGAACGTAATCGACAAGATGCATATCAGGTATATACCGGCTATGGTGACGCTAAAATGTGGGTAGGAGGCTATCAGGAAGGACAACGTCCGGGTGACTTGTATATGTTTATCGCTGATGGTATCTATAAATCACAGGATGAGATACCGGCTGGTTTGATTGATATTACGTCCGGTAATAATGGATCGACCGGCAGACCTTTATATGGAGGGGCAGAAGGTTATAATAAATTGTCCGACAGCCAAAAAGAAAACGCACTACCTATTCAGCCAGGTGACGTAAAATGGAAAGATGTCAATGGGGACGGCGTGATTGATAATTATGATATGGTAAAGGTCGGAAATACGGTACCGAAGTGGACAGGCGGTTTCAATACTACGGTGAGCTGGAAAGACTTGACGTTATCGGCGCGTTTCGACTATGCTTTAGGGTTCAAAGCGGTAGACTGGAAATCAATGTGGATTATGGCTTGCGCGCAAGGTACATATAATACTATCCAGGAAACTAAGGATACTTGGACACCGGACAATCCGAACGCTAAATATCCTACATATGTTTGGGCGGATCAGTTGGGAAAGAGAAACTATTGCCGTAGTTCTTCCATGTTTGTGTATAATGGTAATTATCTGGCACTTCGTGAACTGTCGCTAACTTATCGGTTACCGTCGATATGGGTGCAAAAAGCTAAATTGAGTAACGTGGAATTATCTGTGACAGGACAAAACTTAGGTTATCTGACAGAAGCGAAGCACTTGTTCTCACCTGAAAAGGCGGATAACAACGGTGGATATCCATTGCCTCGCACTGTAATTTTTGGTATCAACGTTTCTTTCTAACATATAAAAAAGACAGATTATGAAAAAAATAATATACATCATTTCTTTATTTGTATCCTCTGTCCTCTATACATCATGCGATGCTTTGGATTTGACTCCCGAGGATTATTTCGGAAGTGGAAACTATTGGAATAATGAAGCTCAAGTTGATGGATATATGACAGGTATGCATTCTCAACTGAGAAGTTATTATGATATGTTCTATGTTCTAGGAGAAGTTCGTGGTGGAACACAACGTGTAGGAACTTCATCTGAAAATACTAGTTTGAACTATGCTAATCTCCGTTCCAATGTAATTGATCAAGACAGGCCGGGTATTAGTAATTGGTACGGTCTTTATTCTCCAATCATGCAAGTCAATCATTTTATTCAGCAAGTAGAGAATGAATGCAGTTTCCTGGATGATACAAACAGAAAACACTATTTGGCTCAAGCGTATGGATTGAGGGCATTATATTATTTCATGCTTTATAAGACGTATGGGGGAGTGCCTATTGTCACTGAAGTTGAACTCTTGAATGGCAAGGTGACTGCGGACAAATTTTATGTGGAACGTGCGACAGCGGAAGCAACGCTTGAATTTATAAAAGGTGATATTCAAAAATCAGAGAATAATTATGCAGATATTACAGTGACAAATAGTTACGATAAAACAATATGGTCCAAAGCTGCTACCCTGATGTTGAAAGCGGAAATATATATGTGGGCTGCTAAAGTGACCATTACCGGACATACTGCTACCGGAACAACTGATTTGAAGGTTGCTCAAGCAGCTTTGAATCAGATTATAGGTAAGTTTGAATTACTGTCCGATTTTGAAAATGTTTTCAGTACTTCCAATCGTAATAATAAAGAGATTATTTTCACATTACACTTTGCCGACGGTGAAGCAACCAACTGGGCTGGGCAATTTTTATATCAGGATGCAGTATTTATCGGACAGGTGTATGGACGTGACAGCAAGCGGATAGAAACCGACACTTTGAATCTGAAAGGGACTGGCGGTGTATTCAGGCATGAATATACCTATGATTTCTGGTCTGCCTATGATGAAAAAGATACTCGTCGTGATGTAACCTTTTTGGAATATTATACTCAAGAAGATAAAGATCCTGCAAGTTTTGGCTGCGTTATGAAAAAAGGCATAGGTTCAATTAACTCTAATAACAATCGTATTTATGATACGGATATTATTATCTATCGCTATGCGGACGCTTTGCTTATGATGGCCGAAGTGGCAAACGGATTAGGTGAATCATGCAGTACTTATGTTAATGATGTACGTAAGCGTGCTTATGGCGACGACTATGCCGGGCACGAATACGCTGACGGTAGTTTTGAAGCAAACGAATTGGCTATATTGCACGAACGCGATAAGGAATTTGTCTGGGAAGGTAAACGTTGGTTTGATGTTGTACGTATGCAGGATGCTTCTCATAATTCGTTGGTGTTTTCGGCAGCAGCCAATTATCCGTCTACTTCTCCTTTGATTAGTACGAGTGAAAAGCATAAACTTTTATGGCCATTGGATATTAGCACGATGAATATCAATCCATTACTGGAACAAACTCCGGGATATGACACTTATAAAAAGCAGCCGGAATAAAAGTTAGTACATTGTGATAAAAAGCGGGATAGGGACTAATTTATCTATCTCGCTTTTTATCTTTTTCTTCCTTTTAAAGAAAGAAATGGCACACTAATGCTAGTTTATTAATATTCTTGTATATAATAAAATATTTAATTATTTGCTGGTAATATGATAAATTTATATCTTTGTGCCCAAACAATTAATAATACCATGAAAAGAAACCTACTTTTATTATTATCTATCCTTTTTTTATCTGTCTGTGGGACTTTGCAGGCTGTTGCATCGGATACTGTATTTGTGCGTGAAACTCAGATTCCAATTTTGATTGAACGACAGGATAACGTGTTGTTTATGTTGCGTTTGAATGCAAAAGAGAGTCGTAGTTTGGATGAAGTAGTTTTGAATTTTGGCAAAGATGTGAATATGGCGGATATACAGTCCGTTAAGTTATATTATAGTGGTACGGAGGCCAGACAAAACTATGGTAAGAAATTTTTTACTCCCGTATCTTATATTTCCAGCCATACGCCGGGGAAGACATTGGCTGCGAATCCTTCTTATTCGATTAATAAATCACAGGTAAATAATCCCGGGCGGAAAGTGATACTGAATGCTAATCAGAAACTTTTTCCCGGAATCAATTATTTCTGGATCAGTCTGCAAATGAAACCGGGCGCCTCTTTGCTGGATAAAGTGTCAGCTAAGATTGTTACTGTTAAGGTTGATAATAAAGAAGCACTTATGCATACGGTTTCGCCGGAGAATATAGCTCATAGGGTAGGAGTAGGGGTACGCCATGCCGGTGACGATGGTTCGGCTGCCTTCCGTATTCCGGGATTGGCAACTACTAATAAAGGAACATTGCTGGGAGTTTATGATGTACGTTATAATAGCAGTGTTGATTTGCAGGAACATGTGGACGTCGGTTTGAGCCGTAGTGTAGACGGTGGTAAAACATGGGAGAAGATGCGTTTACCTTTAGCTTTTGGTGAAACTGGCGGTTTGCCTGCTGCGCAGAACGGTGTTGGCGACCCTTCGATCTTAGTGGATACCAAGACCAACACAACATGGGTGGTGGCGGCTTGGACACATGGAATGGGTAATCAGCGTGCTTGGTGGAGTTCTTATCCGGGAATGGATATGAATCATACGGCCCAGTTGGTATTGTCAAAGAGTACGGACGATGGTAAAACGTGGTCGGAGCCTATTAATATAACAGATCAGGTGAAAGATCCATCCTGGTATTTCCTTTTGCAAGGACCGGGACGAGGTATCACCATGCAAGACGGCACATTGGTATTCCCGATTCAGTTTATCGATTCTACCCGTGTTCCGAATGCGGGAATTATGTATAGCAAAGACCGTGGCGAAACATGGAAAATCCATAACTATGCGCGCACCAATACAACAGAAGCTCAGGTAGCGGAAGTGGAGCCTGGCGTACTGATGTTAAATATGAGAGATAACCGTGGAGGCAGTCGTGCTGTCGCTACTACCAAGGATCTCGGTAAGACTTGGACAGAACATCCTTCTTCCCGTAAAGCTTTACAGGAACCGGTGTGTATGGCAAGTTTAATCAGCGTGAAAGCGGCAGACAACACATTAAATAAGGATATTCTTTTATTCTCCAATCCGAATACGGTAAAAGGTCGTCATCATATCACGATCAAGGCCAGTCTGGATGGAGGTATCACGTGGCTACCCGAACATCAAGTGATGCTGGATGAAGGTGACGGTTGGGGATATTCTTGTTTGACAATGATTGATAAAGAGACAGTCGGCATATTATATGAAAGCAGTGTTGCTCATATGACTTTTCAGGCAATCCGGCTGAGAGATATAATACAATAGGAATTATCATACGACCTGTAATCATGAAAAACAGACTCATATTATTTATATATATTATAATTAACTTATGCACAATTTCAGTGGTAAAAGCAGGTGATTATCACCTGCTCCCCCAGCCGCAAAAGTTTACCCCCTCTCATTTAAACTTTCAGGTGAATAAGGTACAGCTTTCCACTCCTGTGCTTCAACAGGAGTGGGAAACTCTTATCTCCGAAATGGGAGGAACCGTCTCCCCCAAGGCAACCGGTACTATTGAAGTTAAATTACTGCCGACCCTCCCCGAAATACCGATGAACCAGGATGAAGCCTACCGACTGAGCATCACAAAGAAGCGGATAATTGTTGAGGCTGTAACCGAACGCGGTGTTTATTGGGCTATGCAAACTTTAAGGCAGCTGGCAGAAAAAAGGAATTCAAAAACGCATATTCAAGGAGCTGAGATCATCGACTGGCCTGCTTTCCGGGTTCGCGGATTTATGCAGGATGTTGGAAGAAGCTACATTTCACTGGATGAACTTAAGCGTGAAATCGCCGCGCTTGCCAAATTCAAAATCAATGTTTTTCACTGGCATTTGACCGAGAATCAATCCTGGCGTCTGGAAAGTAAGATTTTTCCGATGCTGAACGATAGTGCGAATACCACCCGCATGCCCGGCAAATATTATACGTTGGAAGAAGCCAAGGAGTTGGTTGCATTCTGTAAAGCACATCACATGACGCTGATTCCCGAAATAGATATGCCCGGACATAGCGCTGCATTTATACGTACTTTCCGCCATGATATGCAAAGTCCTGAAGGGATGAAAATTTTGAAATTGTTGATGGATGAAGTCTGTGAAACGTTTGATGTGCCTTATTTGCATATCGGTACGGATGAAGTGCAGTTTACCAATCCCCGTTTTGTGCCGGAAATGGTGTCCTATGTACGTTCCAAAGGTAAGAAAGTAATTTCATGGAATCCGGGTTGGCACTACAAACCCGGGGAGATTGACATGACTCAACTTTGGAGTTATCGTGGAAAGGCGCAGAAAGGGATTCCCGCCATTGACTCACGTTTTCATTATCTGAATCATTTTGACACCTTTGGTGATATCATAGCATTGTACAATAGTCGTATTTATAATAAGGAACAAGGAAGCGAAGATTTGGCAGGGACAATCCTGGCTATCTGGAATGACAGGTTAGTCAGTACCGAGTGGGGGATGATTATCGAAAATAATTTCTATCCTAATATGCTGGCTATGGCGGAACGTGCCTGGAAAGGTGGTGGGACGGAATATTTCGATAAGAACGGAACAATACTTCCAACCGACGAGCATTCGGAACTATTCAGAAGTTTTGCCGATTTTGAACGTCGTTTGTTGTGGCATAAAGAACATACTTTTGACGGTTATCCGTTTGCGTATGTCCGCCAGACAAATGTGAAATGGAATATTACAGATGCTTTCCCGAACGAAGGAAATCTGGCAAAGGCTTTTCCTCCGGAAGAAACTTTGCAGGATAGTTACAGCTATGGAGGAAAAACATACAATGTGCGTCCTGCTATTGGTGCCGGAATCTATTTACGCCACGTGTGGGGGACGCTTATTCCCGGATTTTATAAAGAACCGAAAGAAAACCATACGGCCTACGCCTACACCTATGTCTATTCGCCGAAAGAACAAAACGTTGGTTTGTGGGCTGAATTTCAGAATTACGGACGCTCCGAAGCCGATCTTCCTCCTCTGCCGGGAAAATGGGATTATAAGGAAAGCCGTATCTGGATAAATGAACAGGAAATATTACCGCCTGTCTGGACAGCTACTCACCGCACCAAAAGCAATGAAATAGCTTTGGGCAACGAAAATTGTGTGGCACGCCCGCCTTTGGAAGTTCATCTGCAAAAAGGCTGGAATAAAGTACTTTTGAAATTACCGGTAGGGAAGTTTGTTAGCCCGGAAGTCCGGCTAGTAAAATGGATGTTTACTACTGTCTTTGTTACTCTTGACGGACAGAAAGCGGTAGAAGGACTCATTTACTCACCAAATAAAACACTAGAGTGAGACATATCGATTATAGAGGGAGAACTACTTATAAATATGCTATGAGCAGATTTGAATATGCTATAATGAAAAACGGATATGCTAATGAGTAAATAAAAAGAATAGTCATGAAAAAGATCTTTTTTTTAGTGGTCATATTGACCCTGTCTTTGTTATGCCGCGCACAAGAACGCAAATATTCTACGTTTTACTACCAGCGTGCTACATTGTTTGAAGAACTGCCTGTTACTTCCAGTGACATTATTTTTCTGGGAAACAGTATCACAAACGGTGCCGAATGGGCGGAACTGTTCAAGAACAAACATGTCAAAAACCGTGGAATCAGCGGCGACATTTGTATGGGAGTATATGACCGTCTTGATGCTATCCTGAAGGGAAAGCCCGCTAAAATATTTCTTTTGATTGGTATTAATGATGTGAGTAGGGGAACTCCCGCCGATACTATTGTATCCCGTATTGAGATGATTGTCAGGAAGATAAAGGCAGATTCGCCTAAAACAAAGCTATATCTGCAAAGTGTTCTTCCGGTCACCGACCATTACAATATGTTCAAGGGACATACTTCCCGTTGGCAGGTTATCCCTGAAATCAATAAAGGGTTAGTCGGCTTGGCAGAAAAAGAAGGAGCGACCTATATAGATTTGTACTCCCATTTTATAGACAAACAAACCGGAAAGATGAACACTACCTATACAAATGATGGTTTGCATCTTCTGGGGAAAGGTTACTTGAAATGGGTAGAGATTGTGAAACCTTACATTGGGAAGAAATAAATGAAAAAGATTTTACTATTATTCGTCTGTCTGTTCGTTTGTTGGGTGTTGTCTGCCCAGCAACGGATAAAGGTTGCATGTGTAGGAAACAGTATTACCTATGGTACAGGATTATCTGACCGTGCAACACAATCTTATCCTGTGAAGTTGCAAAAGCTGCTGGGAGAACGTTATGAAGTCGAGAACTTCGGGAAACCTGGCGCTACCCTGCTTAATCAGGGACATCGCCCTTATACCCGACAGGAAGAATATCGGAAAGCATTGGATTTTGCAGGAGATATTGTTGTCATTCATTTGGGTATCAATGATACCGACCCTCGCAATTGGCCTAACTACCGTGATTTTTTTGTGAAAGATTATTTGAAGCTGATTGATACATTCCGTGAGGCCAATCCCGCTGTACGGATTATCATTGCACGAATGACTCCGATTGCCGACCGCCATACCCGTTTTTTGTCGGGAACCCGTGATTGGCATGGAGAGATACAAACGGCTATTGAAACGGTGGCACGCTATGCCGGGGTACAGTTAATCGATTTCCACGAACCGCTTTATCCATATCCTTATCTTTTGCCGGACGCTGTTCATCCTGCTGCTGAAGGGGCTGCGATAATGGCGAGAACAGTTTACTCGGCTATCACCGGAGATTATGGAGGCTTGAAATTATCTCCGCTTTATACGGATAATATGATTCTTCAGCGCGATACTCCTTTGAAGGTTCATGGGAGAGCCAATGCAGGAGAGCAAGTAACAGTTTGCATAGACCGCCAGCGGTGGATTACAAAGGCTGCACCGGACGGTAAATGGTCCGTGAAATTATCACCGTTGAAAGCGGGAGGACCTTATACGCTAACAATTTCTACCCCTCATAGAATCTTGAAATATACAAATGTTTTGATAGGAGAGGTTTGGTTATGCTCCGGTCAGTCGAATATGGAATTTATGTTACGGCAGACTATTACCGGCAAAAAAGACATTCCTCAAGCTGCCGACGAACAGTTACGTTTGTATGACATGAAAGCGCGCTGGCGCACGGACGCAGTGCAATGGGACGCTTCCGTTCTCGATTCCTTGAATCATCTTCAATATTATAAGGAGACCGAATGGGAAATTTGTACTCCTGCCAATGCTGCCCATTTCTCTGCAATCGCTTATTATTTCGGTCAGATGTTGCGGGATAGCTTGAAGGTTCCGGTGGGGTTGATCTGTAATGCTATCGGCGGTTCACCCACCGAATCATGGATTGACCGGAATACGTTGGAATATCAATTCCCGGCTATATTAAAAGATTGGACGCGTAATGACTTTATACAGGACTGGGTACGTGGAAGAGCTGCATTGAATGTTAAACTCTCGAAGGAGAAGTTTCAGCGCCACCCTTATGAACCTTGTTATTTATACGAGTCCGGTATTCGGCCGTTGGAGCAATATCCCGTCAGAGGTGTGATCTGGTATCAGGGGGAATCAAACGCTCATAATTGCGAAGCTCATGAGAAGCTCTTTAAACTCTTAGTCGGTAGTTGGCGTAAGAACTGGAAGAATGAGGATTTGCCATTCTATTATGTACAGCTTTCCAGTATAGCTCGTCCTTCGTGGCCGTGGTTCCGTGACAGCCAGCGTAGAATGATGGCTGAAATTCCGAATACCGGTATGGCAGTATCAAGTGATTATGGTGATTCGTTGGATGTACATCCTAGAAATAAAAAACCGGTTGGAGAACGCTTGGCTCGCTGGGCATTGAATAAAACTTATGGAATGCATGATGTGTTGCCTTCCGGACCTTTATTTTGTCGGGCCGATTTTTGTGAAGATGTCGTATATGTTACTTTTGATTACGGCAAGGGGTTGAAGAGTTCGGACGGTGGTCCTTTGCGTACGTTTGAAGTTGCCGAGACAGACGGCGTTTATTATCCCGCAGTTGCCGAAATAATAAACGGTCAGATAAAAGTATATAGCGAACAAGTGAAACGTCCGCGATATATCCGTTATGGCTGGCAACCTTTCACACGTGCAAATTTGGTGAATGAGGCAGGTTTGCCCGCGTCAACTTTTCGTGCGGAAGCGCCCGAATCTTTTGTTGCCGATCTCCATTTACAAAGAATGGAGGGATTTCCTAAGTCGGAGAAAGGACTTAAATCAGGAGTCTCTGCCTGTTATGCAGGAATGCTGAATGGGAAACTGCTGTTGGCAGGAGGTTGTAATTTTCCCGGAATCCCCGCCGGTAAAGGAGGAAAAAAGAAATACTATCAGGGGATTTATGTAGCAGAGATGAATCCAGATACAGTGTTTGTCTGGAATAAAGTTGGAGAACTTCCCGTTTCTGCCGCTTATGGCGTTTCTGTATCCTGTTCGGATGGAATCATCTGTATAGGAGGAACTGACGGTCAGGATGCACTAACTTCTGTTTATAAAATCCGCTGGGATGAGAAAAGCGAAAAGAATGGGAAAAATAAGAAGAAAGGAAAAGTCGTCATCGAAACATTACCGGCTTTACCTTATGCTCTGGATAATATGTGTGGGACGCTAATTGGGGAACAACTATTCATAGCCGGAGGAAATAGAAACGGAAAGCCATCCAATTCCTTCCTCCGACTCGATTTAACTAATCTTTCTGTAGGCTGGCATGAGTTACCGGAATATCCCGGAGATGCACGTACACAAGCCGTTTGTGCCGG
>OGDF01003915.1_pt1 | contig 17557 bp, 8 predicted proteins | sample 1570141 | NCBI WGS metagenome assembly OGDF01 (sample SAMEA4370581, study PRJEB24528) | human gut metagenome | reverse complement strand
GCGGTCGGCCAGCTTGATCACGATGACGCGGATGTCTTTGCTCATGGCGACGAACATCTTGCGGATGGTGGCCGCCTGCTTGTCCGACAGGCTTTCCACCTCGATGCGCGTAATCTTGGTGACGCCGTCGACGAGCGCGGCCACGTTCTCGTTGAACTCGGTTGCCACGTCCTGGTAGGTGACGTCGGTGTCCTCGATCGTGTCGTGAAGAAGCGCAGCGCACAGCGTCTCGCCGTCCATGCGCAAGTCCGCTAAGATGATGGCGACCTCGACCGGATGGATGATATAGGGCTCGCCCGATTTGCGCGTGACGCCTTTGTGCGCCGCGTCGGCAAAGCGGAACGCGCGCTCGAGCATGTCGCGCTCGTCGTCGGTCAGGTAACCGTCGGTCAAGCGCTGCAGCTCGACAAAACGCTCTTCCGGGGTTTCCGTCGAGTGAAGCTCCCCCACCTCGGTGGGACGAGGCGCCACCGAAAACGATTTCTCGGGCGTGTACGCGCGCCCGAGCATGACATCATCAACCGTCTGCTTTTCGGAAGACGACTTGAGCGACTCGCCGAGCATTATCTCGTCATCGCCGCCGTTGCGGCCGTTGGTGCTCATGTCAGTCCTCCTTTCCCTTGAAACTAAATCGTAGTGACTTCATTCTACTCGATTCGTCAAAGGGAAAAGGGGGGACGCAAGAACAACTGGTCGTGTCCCGCGCGGGCAGGGCGTTCGCTACGAGCTTTGGCTTGCCGACGATTCCACCATCGCCTCTTCGAACGCGCGCACGTCGTCGTCGGTTCCCACCGTGGCGAAACCGTTGCGCGACGCCGAATACAGCTCCTCGTACGCATCGAGCGTCTTCTTATCGATTTGACCCTCGTTATAGCGCGCGCGAACGTCGTCGATCATCGCGTCTTCGGATGCGAGGTTCTGTTCGGAAGCGGGAGCGGCGTCGCTTATGGGCATCACGGCGAGCGAATCAGCGCTTACGCTGCCGACCTCGGCATTCGCAAAGTTTCCTGCGGAATCCTTTCCCCATATGCCCAGCTTGTCGCCGAACGAATAGTAGTGATTTCCTTCCGTATTCCCATCGAGCCCGTCGAGGACCCGGTAGAGAAAAAGCAGGTAGTCGGCGCCTTCCTCTAATTCTGGAGCATTATCGTTCACGACGGCAACCCGGTCGCCTACGCCGCCCTTCATGCGAACAGATATGACGGAATCCCCGCGCGACGGCGCAGAGCTGTCGGCCAAGACGTCGCCTTTGAAAACATCCTCGACCGCGAAATAATAGTCCGTATAGTACATCGCTGAATCGATGCCCCCGACAACGGGAATCACGAGGAAGGGGTCTGATTTCCCCAGATAGCGACCCGAAGCAACGAGATCCGAGTCATCACGCAACGATTCTAAGGTGCACTCTGCGCTTGAAGCGCTTACATGAAGAACGGCTTCCTTCGATTGCAGCACATCAATCTGGGAATGGGAAACCTCGGCAGAGGAAGCGCCTTGTGGTGGCTGAGACCCGCACCCCGACAACGCCGCAACACACACAAGAGAGACAGACGAAAAGGCGGCCAGGACGGAAAGACGCAAACCCTGCTTCGTTCGAATGTTCATATCTATGCGCCTCCTAATATCGTGCCGAAAGGCCATTTAAGTCATCGTACAAAAAAGATGTGCGCACCCAGTTCATAGGGAAAGCGCGAAACATAACGGCATCTTGAACGTAAGGCACCGTTATCAGCGATAGATTAACATGGATATTCTTTGTTAGGAATATTTTTTTCTCGGGATTTTTAACATCGAACTGGCCCCTGGATTTGCAGTCAAGCCATTCGCTAAATATGATTGGAATTAAGAAGGCTACACCCGACACGTACCGATTCTACAGGATACTCGCCGGGGAGGCAGGCGAGCCCTAGGAGGGGGTGACCATGGGAAAGAGGGAGAGGGAGTACGACCCCGCAAGGACGCTGCGGCGCATGAGGAACTTCGTCGTGGCGGTGCTGCTCGCAGTGCTCGCGTGGCTCCTCCTGAGCAGGGCCTACGCCGCGACGCGGGCCGACAACGCCCTCGACGAGCTGTACTACAGCACGCTCGACTCGCGTTCTTGCGAAGCCCTGTGGGGGAAAGGCCACCTCAGCCCGACCGTCCTGGCGTCGGCCCTGAGCGCGTACAGGAACGACAGGCCCCGTATCTGCATCGAGGGGGCGTGCTCCCTATATGGGTACCAGGGGAAGGACGCGCTCGCGCCGTTCGACAACAACTACGTCTACCTGTTCGGCTACCAGGACGTGCGCACCGTAAGCGACGGCAGGATGGAGTCCTTGTCGTGGTACATCGAGGACGGGGGCGATAGGGGGCACTCGGAGGAGTACCCACAGAGGTGCGTCGTGCTCCGGATGGGCTTCTCCCAGGAGGGGCTCGGGGGATATCCCCCGGGAAGAAATCCTGCCTCCTTCGATAGATATAGCGCCATCTGGGTCTACGACGTCGATTCGAAGACCCTCTGGCTCGACAGCGTGTACGGTCCGTCGGGAGACGAGGAAAACGGGGACAGCGCTTTTGTGGGGGAGATCAGCCAAGGCGACTACGCCGAATGGGTCTTCGGGCTCAACGGGGCCGACCCCGTGCTGATGATAGACCGCAGCCGCCAGGCCATCCGCGACGTGGTCCCGCGCGGCTACCTGGAGGGCGCGGGGCTCTCCGACGACGAGGTGGAGTCCGAGCTCTCGGAGGTCGACCCGATAATCGACGCGGGGGTCGACGAGGCGAAGGGAATCTACCGGGACGCTGGGCTCGCCGGCTAGCACGCGAGCCCGTAAGTTCCGCGCCTAGCAAAGGCGAAATCGCAGACGGGAGCTACCGCCGCCTTCCTCGCACCAGTCCCAATGGCGCACCGCCATTCGCCGTCGCCCGCCGCGGACACCTTCCCCTACCGCAGATGCAGCGGCTTCATCTGCGGGGTGATGGGGCCGGACACGCGCTGCTCGAGACGCGCGCAGTCGCAGCCGATCACCCACTCGTAAAAGGCCCTGAAGATGTCGCGCTCGCCTAATCCCTCACGATAGCGCACACTGTCGGTCAGCTCCACGCGCCCGGCGCCTTCCTTTACGCGCACCATGCGCGCGCCCTCGCCCGACGCGTAGGCCACATGCGTCTCGATAAGCCCCAGCTCGCGAAAGACCGCGATGCCGCACGCCGCCGACGCCGCCGTGATCTCGCAGCCCGCGCCGCTCACGATATGCGCGAGTTCGCCATCGGCCATCTCGAAGAACTCGCCGGGCGTCTTGCGCTGCCACGTACGAAGCGTGCGGTACACCTCGGCAAGCACATCGTGATCGGGCGTCATGTCCTGCAAGACGCGGTCGTTGTGCTTCACGTCCGAGCGCCCGAACAGCAGATGCACGCGCGCGTCCTTGCCGTCGCGCCCCGCACGGCCGCTCATCTGGTTGAACTCGATCTCGTTGTACGGCAGCTGGAAGAGCACGACGTTGCGGATGTCGGGAATGTCCACGCCCTCGCCGAACGCCGACGTGGCCACGAGTACCGCGATCGCGCCCGTGCGGAACAACTCCTCGACGCGCGTGCGCTCGGCACGCGAAAGGCCCGCGTTGTAGAAGCCGATGAGCGGCGCCATCTGTGGCACGCGTTTGCGCAGGTTGCGGGCGAGCGCCACCGACTGCTCGCGCGAGGACACGTAGATGACGCTCTTCTCGCCCTGTGCGACAAGCGTCGCCAGGTAGTCACCGCGATTGCGCAGGTTGCGCTGGTCGACCACGTGGAGGTTCGTGCGCATGGTGTCGTCCACCACATGTCCCGCCACGGGGAGCACACGGTCGATATCACCGGTGACAGCCTCGTCCGAAGTTGCCGTAAGCGCGAGCACAACCGGGTTGCCCATCTGCGCGATAGCGCTTCCGAGCTGCGCATATGCGGGGCGATGGCCCGCGCGCGAAAGACCGATGTGGTGAGCCTCGTCAACCACGACGAAGCCGATGCGTCCGATAGCCGCGAACTCGGGGGCGTGGCACACAAGGAACTCCGGCGTCGTGAGCACGATGTCGACCGAGCCGTCCGCCAGGCCGGCGAAGGCTTGGCGGCGCTCGTCGGGCGCGCTTTCCCCCGTGAGCGTGCACGCGTTGATCCCGAAGGGCGCGAGCGCTTCGTTGATGTGAAACGCCTGGTCAGCGATAAGGGCACGCAGCGGGTAGACGAACAGGCTCGCCGTATGGTGCGCGAGCGCTTCGCATGCCGCATGAACCTGGAAGGTGAGCGACTTGCCGCGCCCCGTCGCCATGACGGCGAGCACGGAGTTCCCAGCACGAAGGCTCGAGAGCACCACACGCTGCGATTTGTGCAGCTCGCGGTCGCCGATGATCGCCCGCACCACCGCGTCCTCGAGCGCGTCGGGGTCGCTTTGCGCCTTCTGCTCCCATAGCGCGCGGTTCTTCTCGCGCTCCGCCTCGTAGGCCTCGATGTCCTCGGGGCTCTCGCAGCAATCCTCGCAAAGCTCCGCATCACTCGTGGCGTACAGGTCGGCCGCGAACGACAGGTTCTCCGGCTCGAGACACGCCTCGAGCGCAGGGCACGTGCGAGCAGGCGTAACGGACTGCAGCATCGCCTTCACCGACTTGCGCCCGCGCCAGGTGTCGATCTCCACCTGGAACGCCGCGTTCACCACGCTGTCGGTCGCCATGAGCATATCGATGTCGGTGCAGTGGAACATGATGCCTGAAATCGACGTGCGGCCGTTTGTGAGCGTGCACGAGAAGTGGTTCTTCTCGGCGCCGACCGCGCGGCAATGGGTGAGCAGCACGTCGCGCGCGAGAAAGCACGGCGTCGGGTTCTCCTGGCCGAAGGGAGCGACCTGCTTCAACGCACCCACCGTTTCGAGCGTGAGTTCGTCGAGGTTGATGCACGTGTCAATCTCGATGAGCGGGTGGAAGTCGTCCTCGGGCAGCTTGTCGAGGTAGTCGCAGAGCGCCTTCGTAAACGCGGGGATATCCTTGGTCTTGAGCGTGATGCCCACCGCCGCCTCGTGTCCACCGAAGCGAACAAGCAGGTCAGATGCCGATTCGACCGCTGCGAACAGGTTCACGCGTCCGACGCTTCGGCCTGAGCCGCGCGCCTCGTCGCCGTCGATGGTCAAAAGGATGCACGGCACGCCGTAGATGCCGACCAGGCGGCTTGCCACGATGCCCTTCACGCCCTCATGCCATCCCTCGCCCGCAACGACGAGCGCGCGCTGGCCGTGGTAGATTTCCGCGGCCTGCACCTTCGCGATCTCGGAAAGCTCGGCCTCGATCGCGCGGCGCTGGTCGTTGAGCCCCTCAAGCTCGGTCGCCAAGTGGTACGCCTCGTCGAAGTCATCGGACATGAGCAGGTTGAGCGCCAAGTCGGCGTTGCCCATACGCCCTGCAGCATTGAGGCGCGGAATGAGCGAGAAGCTGAGGTTTGTGCTGGTGAGAGGCTTGCCAACCGCTCCCGATGTTTCAAGCAGCGCGGCGATGCACGGGCGCGGCGCCTTGTTCATCATCTTGATGCCCTCGATCACAAGCGGGCGGTTCTCGCCGAGCATCGGCATGAGGTCGGCAACTGTGCCAAGTGTCGCGAAGTCAACGAAATCGCGCCAAAGGTAGGGCTTGCCGAAGCGAGCGCCAAGCGCCTGAACGAGCTTCAGCGCAACGCCCGCACCGGCGAGCACGCAGCTTGGGCACGTGGCGTCGACCTTCGGGTCGGCGACGGGCACGCCCTCGGGAACCAGGTCCGTGGGCTCGTGGTGATCGGTGATCGCGACGTCGATTCCTGCCGCCTGCACGAGCTTCACTTCGGCCTTGCAGGCGATACCGCAGTCGACCGTCACGAGAAAATCGGGGCCGTAGGTCTTCGCGCGATCGAGCGCCGCCGCCGTGATACCGTAGCCCTCCTCGAAGCGCTTCGGGATGAACGGCACCGTGTCGGCCCCAAGTTCCCGCAGGCCACGGGTGAGCACCGTCGTCGCGGATATGCCATCGAGGTCGAAGTCGCCGAACACGAGGATGCGGCGGCCCTTCCGAACAGCGTCCTCGAGCGCGTCGACGACGCCGCCGAGCCCGGGAATCAGGTAGGGGTCGAGCCAATCGTGCTTGAACGAGGGAAACAGGAACGCGCGGGCCGCCTTCGGAGTGTCGATTCCGCGGCCGACAAGCGTTGCCGCGACGAAACGGGGCAGGTCAAGTTCACGCTGGAGCACCGACACCATGCGACTCGACGCACGGCGAATGTTGAACTGAGCTGACATGGAAATCTACCTCTAAACATGCATCGCTATCTTTTCTCGCTGCGTATTTTCCCACAATCGCCGCATGGTGTCACAGCTCACTTCGACCTTGCGGGGCAGACGGCCGACAAGCCGCCCGCGCGAACCTGCCATTTGGCCCCCGAATACGGAGTCTAAGCAGAGCGAGAGTAAAGGACGCGTAAAGATTTCCCCATCGCCCGAGACGCTACGTTAGGATGGAGGAAAACTGAGCTTAACAGGAGCGGATAGCACTATGGCAAATTACGGCGTGATCGACCTGGGGTCGAACTCAGTGCGCCTCGTCATCTTCGACGTGAAGGACGGCATAAACAAAAAGAAGCCCATCACCTGCAAGGACTTCCGAAGCATCATCAACGACAAGGTAATGGCGGGGCTTTCGGCCTACGTCGAGGCGGGCGAATTTACTCAGGAGGGCATCGCCCGCGCGGTCGATGTGCTCTCCGGGCACCTGAAACGAGCGCGCTACTTCAACTGCGTGCGCACCGACATCTTCGCAACCGCCGTGCTGCGCAACTGCACGAACTCCCGCGAGGCCATCAGTGCAATCGAGAAGGCAATCGGCGCGCCCGTGAACCTGCTTTCCGCCCGCGACGAGGCGCATCTCAGCTTCACCGGGGCCTCGTGCGATCGCACGATTGAGAAGGGCACCGTGGTCGATTTGGGCGGCGGGTCAACCGAACTCATCCGTGTCGAGGAAGGGCGCGACTTCGACGACGTGAGCATCGGGCAGGGATCGCTTTCCTCCTACGCGGGATACGTGGAGTTCGTCATGCCCCGGGCAGACGAGGTCGGCGCAATCGAGAGCGCGTTCCTCGATCAAGTTGCAAAAACACCTGTTGACCTCAAGAAGTACCGTGCAGAGGCGCTCTATGGCGTCGGAGGAAGCGCTCGCGCCGCCGCAAAGCTCTACGCCCAGATGACCGGCGAGTCCTGCCGGCCGAAAACCCTCACGCCCGAGCACTTCGATGCACTGCTCGATCTTCTAGAGAACAACCCGTCGAAATTCGCCCACCTTGCAGCGCGGGCCGTTCCCGAGCGCATCCACACGGTCGGGCCCGGTTGCGTCATCCTCAGCACGCTCATGCAAAAGCTCGATGCCCGCAAGCTGGAAATATGCAAGCGCGGCGTGCGCGAAGGCTATCTCATCGAGCGCATGCTGGGCAATGCGCCTTGCTCGAGGGTAAAGGCTCAGTAACGCTTTCAGCTCATCGTTCCACGGCGCGTTATCATGAAAGGTAGCGCCAAGAACGCGTCATCATGCACATCAAGGAGGCTCTCTGCATGGCCAACGACAATCCCACTTCATCTGATCAGGTCATTCCCGCAGCAGGCAACCCTGCACCCTATCTGCAAAACCGCGAGCTGTCATGGCTCGATTTCAACGAGCGCGTACTCGAACAGGGCGCCGACGAGTCGGTTCCTCTTCTGCAGCGTCTGAACTTCATCTCCATCTTCTGGAGCAACCTGCAGGAATTCTTCATGGTGCGCGTCGGCAGCCTGACCGACTTATCGCTCGTGAAGAAGCACATTGTCGATTCCAAGTCCAACATGACGCCTTCTGAGCAGCTTCGCGCTATCTACCTGCGCTGCCACGAGCTCTACCCTGCCTACGAACGCACCTTCGAGCAGGTTCGACTGCTGTTGAACAAGGTCGGGGTCACGCACGTTCGTCCCGACGAGCTCACCGATGAGCAGCGTTCCTACCTGGCAGAATACGCCGAAGCCAACGTGACACCGTTCCTCTCCCCGCAGATCATCAATGCCCGCCACCCCTTCCCGCATCTGGAAAACGGCGCGCTCTACATCGTCGTGCGCCTCGACGAAGAAGCCGACAAAGCCCAAGACCAGGCAAAAAGCGAGCACAAGAAGAAGGACAAGAAAGGCAAGAAAAGCAAGGGGAAGCCGGCGAAAGAATCCACGAAGAACGCTTCCCTTTCGCAAAACGTCGGCGCCGAGGGAACCATGCTCGGCCTCATCCCCCTGCCGCGCCAGTGCGCGCGCGTTGTGAAGCTGCCGGGCGATGGTTTTTCCTTCATCTTGCTTGAGCATGTGGTGGAAATGGTCGCCGAACAGGTGTTTTCCATGTACACCGTGAAGCACACCAACGTCATCTGCGTCACACGCAACGCCGACATCGACGCGACGGAGTCCACCGACGAGAACGACGAGGACTACCGCGAGCACATGAAACGCATCCTGAAGAAGCGCGCACGCTTAGCCCCCGTGCGCCTCGAGAGCGAGCGCGAGCTCTCCGATACCCTCGAGCCGCTGCTGCTCGATCGCCTGAACCTGAAGAAGCATCAGGTGTTCACGACGTCGGTGCCGCTCGATTTGAGCTTCACCTGGGGTTTGGCATCGCATCTTTCCGAAAAGCAATGCGCAGCGCTCGTGTATCCGCCGTTCACGCCGCAATGGCCGGCATGTCTCGACCGCAAACGCCCCATCATGGACCAGGTGACGGCAGGCGGCGACGTGCTGCTTTCCTACCCCTACGAGAGCATGGACCCATTCGTGCAGCTTTTACGCGAGGCGTCGCGCGACCCGCGCGTGATCTCGATCAAGATCACGCTCTACCGCCTGGCAAGCCAGTCGCACCTCGCCGAAGCGCTCATCGACGCCGCCGAGAACGGCAAGGAGGTCACCGCGTTGTTCGAGCTGCGCGCGCGCTTCGACGAGAGTAACAATATCGAATGGTCGCAGCGCTTCGAGCAGGCCGGATGCAACGTCATCTACGGCTTCCGCGATTACAAGGTGCACAGCAAGATCTGCTGCATCACCCGCCAGACCGACGACGGTATCCAGCACATCACGCAGCTCGGCACGGGCAATTACAACGAGAAAACGGCCAAGCTCTACACCGACTTGTCGCTCATCACGACGAGCCCCACGATCGGCCGCGATGCGACGGAGTTCTTCCGCAACATGGCGCTTGAGAACGTGTCGGACAACTACGATGTGCTGTGGGTAGCGCCCTTGCAGGTGAAACCGCTCATCCTGAAGAACATCGACCACCAGATCGAGCTTGCGCGGCGAGGCGAGCCGTGCGGGCTGTTCTTCAAGACGAACTCGGTTACCGACAAAGAGATCATCGACAAGATCGCGGAGGCATCGCAGGCGGGCGTGAAGACCGTCATGCTCGTTCGCGGCATATCGTGCCTGGTCCCAGGCGTGGAAGGCTATACCGAGAACGTGCGCGTCGTGTCCATTGTGGGGCGCATGCTCGAGCATAGCCGCATCTACGGCTTCGGACCGCGCACGAACATGAAAATATACCTGGCGAGCGCCGACCTCATGACGCGCAACATGGACAAGCGCGTGGAAATCGCCTGGCCCGTGCTCGACGAGACGCTGCGCGACCGCATTCTGTCCTACATTGATGTCTCGCTTTCCGACACGGCGAAGCTGCGCGAGCTGCTTCCCAACCGTCGCTACACGCCGCTTGGGTTCTTCGCGCAGGTGAGCCCCGAGGGCAAGACGATTCGCTTCGACTCGCAGGTGCATTTCATGGACGAGGCGCGGCTTAAGGCGCGCATGAGCACCGAGGTGGAAGTCGAGCGCGAGGTTGAGAAGCGCGAGGTAGAGAAGCGCAAGGCGGTCGCGGCCGCTGAGCCTGAAACTCCCGTGGCGGCGACGGCCCCCGCGGCGACTGCAAGCGCAGACGCGAGCGCGATCCCCGCGGCGACTGCAAGCGCGGACGCGGGCACAAGCAGCGCCACGCAGACGCAGAGCCAAGCAGACACCGCCCCCTCAGTGCTCACAGGCGTGACGAACGCGGCATCGAACGCGGGCACGGCGACTCCCGCGACCTCGGAGGCTGCCACAGTTCCTCCAGAGGCGATGAGCACAACGAGCGGTGTCGCTCCCGCTGACGCGGCTAGCACCTCCGAGCCTGCGCTCGAGCCCGATGCTATCGAATCCGCCGAGAAAGCGACGACCACGGCGATCTTGCCCCGCATAGAGCAGCCGCCGCACAAGCCAAGCCTGCTCGTGCGTGCACTTGCCGCGGCCATTCGCCTCTCCAACAGGAAGAAATAATCATCTCGTCCCATTGCCGCGGGCGTGTCATAGCATGCAAGAAGGCCCGTCTAAGCGGGTCTTCTTGCTGAATGGTGCAACAAAAAACATGTGCGCTGGCCTGCGTCAACGCCCTTCGGACACACTTTCTTTCCTTTAAACCAGCTTATCCGGCTCCTACAACTGCCTTACGCCGTTCTCAATCTCCCAGTCAATGCCGCGCTCCCATATGCTTCCTTCCACGTCGCGGGAGAGTTTTTACGGTCTTCCTCCTCGATAGCAGCAAGAACCTCGTCTGGAACGCGCGAAAGGCGGTCGGGTCTATCGTTGACGCCGAACGAGCCATAGTCTAGAGCTTTTCCCATTTGATACCATGGCCCCTTTCGGACTCGCGCACGACCCCAATCACGGCCCATACCTGCCTGTTCCCATTTTGGTCATCTCTCGATCTTCCCATCGAAAGACTCGGCCTCGAACGACATGCCTCCAACCTCATAGTAGAAGACTTCGCCGTTTACGGGGCGACCACCGATCACCCTTCTTTAATCGCGTCCCGATTTATGGTGCATCAAGGGCCATCGCCGAAACCGCCGGCCACCCTTCTTTTCGAAAAACGAGGTGCGGGGGACAAATAATGCCGATATGTGAGTCCTCGAGGTCGGTAGCGATTGCTCGCTCGCGCTTATGTCAGCGTTTTCCCAGGTCCGAATTATCGAAAGGAAGTTTGCCTTATACTACTCCTCACATATCGACCTTTTTTGTCCACGATGAGTCGATTTCGAGAAAGAAGGGTTTAGGAGCATAAGAGCAGCATCCCGCGAGCCCGCGCAGGCCATCGCGTCCGAGCACCCGCACGCCGGGCTAGCAGACACGGGCGATCTTGAACACCGGGCTCGCGAGCGACGGGCTCGGGGCGTGTGGGCGCGCACGCCTCGCGCAACCCGCACGCCGTACGCAAGCCGCACACATGCCCAGCACGCACCCCATACGCTAGAGCATCGCGAGCAGCTCCTCGTCGGTCGGGTTGTCGAGCGCGTCAATCAAATCGCGCACCTCCGCAAGCTGGCCTTCCAGCTCGTCGAGCCGCGCCTGGATTCGCTCCTTCTCCGCACGCGCGAACATGCCCAGACCAGCGAGCTGCTTGCGCAGCTCGTCCTCTTCGGCGCACAGGCGCTTGCCATCGGCCATGAGCTCCGCCCGATCCGCCTCGTGCGCTTCCTGAAACGCCGCCGAAAGCCGCGTACGCTCGGTCTTCAACACGACGCCCGCCTTGGCCGCCACTTCCTGCGTGAACGACTCGGGAAAACGCTGCACGATGCTCTCGGGAATCGAGGCCGCATCGAGGCTGGTGCATCCGCGAAACGCCCGCGGCTCGATTTCCTCCACGCTCTCGGGGATCACGACCTCGCGAAGGGCTTGGCATCCCGAGAAGGCCTCCTCTCCAATCATCTTCAACGTGCCGGGCAGTTCGATCCGCTCAAGTTCGGTGCAGCTTGCGAACGCACGTCGACCGATTGTCTTCAGGGCACCAAACTGCACGTCAACAAGCGAGGTGCAACGCTGAAAGGCATAGCGGTTGATCTCGGTCACCCCAGGCGCCACGATGCGGGAAAGCGAGGTTGCTCCCTGGAACGTGGCGTCATCGATGCAGCCGAGCGTTTCAGCGAACGTTATCTCGCGCAGCGAGGTGCAGTGTTGGAAAGCGCGCTTTCCCACCATAGAGACATCGCCTGGAAAGTCGACCTGCACGAGGTTGCGGCAGCCGTCGAAAGCGGCATCCCCCACCTCGATGAGGCTTTGGGGGGCGCGCAAGGAACGCACCTCGCCCTTGAAGCGAAACGCCTTCGCCCCGATGCCGACGACACCGTCGGGCAGCACGGCATCGATGCGCTCATCCGGCTCGTCGGGGGTGAACTTCGCGACTATGATCTCGTATGCCATGGGTCTCCCTCACCTCGCGCACCAGGAAAGAAATCGCCCCCGGTGAACAGGGGCGATATGCGATATCTTCTAGATTTCGGCCTCAACAACGGCGGCAATCGCCTCGGCATGGGCCTTCGCAGCGTCCGCGTCCTCCGCCTCGACCATCACACGAACCACGGGCTCCGTGCCGCTCGGGCGCAGCAGCACGCGGCCCGAATCGCCAAGCGCTTCTTCGGCCTTCGCGACGGCAGCGGCGATGGCCTCGTTGCCTTCCACCGCATGTTTGTCGCGCACCCGCACGTTGATAAGCGTCTGCGGGAACTTCTTCATGATGGAAACGACATCAGCCACCGGCATATCCGCCCGCTTCACCGCCGCGAGGAACTGGCAAGCCGTCATAAGGCCGTCGCCCGTGGAGTTGTGCTCAAGAAGGATCATGTGGCCCGATTGCTCGCCGCCGATGGCGTAGCCCTTCGCGCGCATCTCCTCGAGAACATAGCGGTCGCCCACCTTCGTCTGCACGACAGTGATGCCGTTGTCGCGCATCGCGTGGACGAACCCGAGGTTGCACATCACGGTGGACACGACGGTGTCCTCGGGCAGGCACCCGCGGCGCTTCATATCGAGCGCGCATACGGCCTCGACCATGTCGCCGTCGATCTCGGTGCCGTCGGGCGTCATGAGCATCACTCGGTCAGCATCGCCATCGTGCGCCACGCCGACGTCCGCACCGCTTTCGTGCATGAGCTGGGCAAGCGGTTCGAGATGGGTAGAACCGCAGTTCACGTTAATGTCGGTGCCGTCGAAGTCCTCGTTGATAGCGATGACCTCCGCTCCCAAGCGGCGGAAGGCCTCAGCACTCGTGAGCGACGAGGCGCCGTGCCCCGTGTCGAGTGCGATGCGCATACCCGAGAAGTCGACGCCCTGCGCGCGCACGCTCTGAACCGCATGCTCGATGTAGATTTCGCAGGCCTCGTCAACAGGAAGGGCAACGCCCACCTCGTCGCCGGGAAGCATCGCGGCGGCGTCCTCGCCCTCCTCGCCCTCCTCGGCTCGAGCCGCGGCGCCCTCGAGACCGCCCTGTTTGATGAACTCCTCGATCTTATCTTCCACCTCGTCGGGAAGCTTGTAGCCCTCGGCGTCGAAGAGCTTGATGCCGTTGTACTCCGGCGGGTTATGCGAAGCGGAGATCACTGCACCGCCGTCGGCGTGCAGCTCGCGCACAAGCAGCGCAACCGCAGGCGTAGGGATAATCCCCACCGAAAGCTCGGTTCCCCCCGCGCTCATGATGCCGGCGGCAAGCGCCGATTCCAGCATGTCGCCCGACAGGCGGGTGTCCTTGCCGACCACGATGTTCTTGCCGAGGAACACGGCCGCAGCCTGTCCCAAGCGATAGGCAAGCTCGCAGGTGAGCTCAGTGTTCGCGACTCCGCGGACACCATCGGTTCCAAATAGACGTGCCATAGGCTACTTACCCCTTTTAACGTGGCCTTGCTTGAGGCGAACCGCCCCCGAAGGTCGCTCTTCGTCGGTCATGCGCTCGTTGAGCTCGGCGGCAAACTCATCCAAGTCGATGCCATAGCGCTCGAGCACAACAAGAAGATGATACACTACGTCGGCCGCCTCATAGCGCAGGTGGTCGGTGCACGCATCAACGCGCTTGCCCGCGGAGGCGACCAGCGTTTCATGGCCGTGCGCGTGGTGTTCCATAGCCCGCAACATCACGAGCTCGGACTCGACGTCCTTGGCGGCGAGCCCCACTTCCCCAGCCTCTTCCATCACCTTCTTGAGCGGCTTGTCGGCCGGCCCATAGAGAAGCTGGTGCGTGTAGCTTTCCTCGCCCGCATCCCGACGCGCGCGAATCGTCGCAGCAAGCGCCTCGATTGTGGTTGCGATCTGCGAAGACGGGGCAACCTCGCCTTCGGGGACATACGTTTTCTCAGACATATGCGCCTTTCCTTGACCTGGCGCCCCATGCGGATTGCGAGGGGGACAATCCCCCTATCCGCGAGGCTTCCTTGTCCTGCACGGGAAAATGACGAGAGGCCCCGAGGTACCCAGAATCGCCCGTGCGCACGCTTGCGTACTTGGAAGGTACGCGCCGCGATGCGCAGGGGCAAAGCTGAGTGCCTCAGGGCCTCACAGCGTCAAGTGGATCCGCCGCCCGTGGGGGCGGCGGAGTGATTATTCCTCGTCCTTGTCGTCCTCGTCGGAATCGTCGGAATTATCCTCGTCATCGGCGTGCTTCAAGCTGAAGCCGAAGTTGCCGACCGACCCGAGCAGCTCGTCGAGCTCCTCGAGGTTGCGATGGTAGCTGCGCGGAGGCAGCGCCTCGCCGAGCATGTCCTCGCCTTCCGTGTTGAACGTCGCCGGCTCGTCGCCGCCGATGAGGATGTTGTCGTCGGGGCTGAAGACCATATCGAGCAGCTGGCTCATGTCGTCGGAGGATGCCGAAAGGTCGTCCTCGATGACGTAGAGCAGGTCGTGCTCCTTCAGGCCCTCCTTGAGCTCCTCGATCGCCTTCACGCCGATGCCCTCGATGCGAAGGAGATCCTCCTCGGTGTGGCCCACCAGATCGGCGACCGTCTCGATGCCCGCCTCGCTGAACTTGTTGGCCCAACGCTGCGAAACGCCCAGGTCGTCGAAGATGTACAGGCGCGCATCCTCGTCGGAAAGCTGCGGACCGCGATGCCCGAGCGACAGGCCCGAGTAGTAGTTGCCGTAGCTCGACCCCATGGAGTTAAGATAACCATCGCCGTCGAGCGACCAATCCTGCGGCTGCGGCAGAAGCTCCTCCACCTCGCGCAGCGCGTCGGGAGCAGTGTCTGGCAGCGTATCGCCGATAACCTTGCCCGTCGGGCGGCCCTTGTAGGTAAGGCCCACCTCGCGGTAGCGCTTAAGGCCGGTGCCAGCGGGAATCGGCTTGCCGATGATGACGTTCTCCTTCAGGCCGACCAAGTGGTCGGTCTTGCCCTCGATAGCGGCATCGGTGAGAACCTTAGTGGTCTCCTGGAACGATGCAGCCGACAGGAACGAGTCAGTGGCGAGCGAAGCCTTGGTGATACCCAAAAGCAGCGGCTGGCCGACCGGCGGGTTCTTGCCCTCGGCGATCAGAGCGTTCGCCTCGTTCTCGAACTCGTAGCGGTTGACCTGGCGGCCCGGGAGGAACTCGGAATCGCCCGCGTCGAGCACGGCCACCTTGCGCAGCATCTGGCGCGCGATGACCTCGATGTGCTTGTCGTTGATGTCTACGCCCTGGGACACGTACACGCCCTGGACCTGGGCAACGATGTAGCGAAGCGTCGTGTTGGGGTCGGTCAGGCGCAGCAGGTCGTGCGGGTTCACCGAACCCTTGGTGAGTTGCTGGCCAACCTTGACCTCGCCGCCGTCTTCCACGCCGGGGAACAGCGTCGCGCGAGCGGAAACGACGTACTCGCGGTAGTTGCCTTCCTGGTCGTGGATCGTGAGCGTCTTGGACGACTTGTCGCCGGAAACCTGCAGCGTGCCAGAGATCTCGGCGAGGACGGCCTGGCCCTTCGGCTTGCGCGCCTCGAAAAGTTCCTGAACACGCGGGAGGCCCTGCGTGATGTCCTCGCCCGCGACGCCGCCGGCGTGGAAGGTACGCATCGTAAGCTGCGTGCCCGGCTCGCCGATGGACTGAGCTGCGATGATGCCGACTGCGGTACCGATGTTGACCGGGCGCGCCGTCGCGAGGTCCCAGCCATAGCACTTCTGGCAAACACCGTGCTCGGCATGGCAGGTCATGACCGTGCGGATGGTCACTTCCTCGATACCCGCAGCGGCCATCTCGGCCAGCTGGTCCATGGAGGAGATGTAGTTGTCGCCCTCGAGGACCACCGTGCCGTCGGTGCCCACAGCGGACTCGAGCAGGCAACGGCCGATGAGGTTCTCGTCGAGCTCGCCCTTCTCGTTGTACAGCGGGTAGGGAACGCCCTCGGCGGTGCCGCAGTCGATCTCGCGGACGATGACCTCCTGCGCGACGTCGACGAGACGACGCGTGAGGTAGCCGGAGTCAGCGGTACGAAGCGCCGTGTCGGCCATGCCCTTTCGAGTACCGTGCGTGGAGATGAAGTACTCCAACACCGACAGGCCCTCGCGGAAGTTCGACTTAACCGGAATGTCGATCGTCTGGCCCTTCGTGTCGGCCATGAGGCCGCGCATGCCTGCGAGCTGACGAATCTGCTTGATGTTACCACGAGCACCAGAGTCGGCCATCATGTAGATGGGGTTGTAGTGGTCGAAGTTGGCCGACATCGCGTCGCCGACCTTCTCGTTCGCATCGGTCCAGATGTCGACGACCTGCTTGTGACGCTCTTCGGGGCTCATGAGACCCATCTCGTAATCCTCGTCGATGGCGTCGACCTTGGCCTCGGCATCGTCGAGAATCTCCTTCTTGTTGGGCGGCACCGTCGCGTCGTACACCGAAACGGTAATGCCCGCGAGCGTGGCGTAATGGAAGCCCGTCTCCTTCAGACCGTCGAGGATCGGCGGCACGTCGGCGAGGTCGTAGCGGTTGCAGACGTCCTCGACCAAGCGGCCGATTTCCTTCTTGTTCATCTGGTAGTTCATGAACGGGTAATCGTCCGGGAAGACGTTGTTGAAGATGATGCGGCCGATGGTCGTCTCGAGGCGCGTGCCAGCCTTGTGCTCCTCATAAGTGTGGAACGCGGTGGCAACCTGGGTGTCCTTCGGAAGGCGAACCCAAATCTTGGCCTGCAGGTCGACATCGGCATGAGCGTCGTGCGCGTTCACGGCGTCCGCGAAGTTCACGAACGCGCGACCCTCGCCCGGGAAGTTGTCGCGAGCGGCGGTCAGGTAGTACACGCCGATGATCATGTCCTGCGTCGGCACGGTCAGAGGACGACCATGAGCAGGGGATTTGATGTTGTTGGCGGAAAGCATGAGCACGCGGGCCTCGGCCTGCGCCTCGGCTCCCAGAGGAACGTGCACAGCCATCTGGTCACCGTCGAAGTCAGCGTTGAACGCCGTGCAGACGAGCGGATGGAGCTTGATGGCCTTGCCTTCGACGAGCACCGGCTCGAACGCCTGGATGCCCAGACGGTGCAGGGTAGGTGCGCGGTTCAAAAGCACGGGATGCTCGACGATGACTTCCTCGAGAACGTCCCACACGTAGCTCGCGCCACGATCGACGGCACGCTTCGCAGCCTTGATGTTAGCGGCGTATTCGAGCTCGACCAGGCGCTTCATGACGAAGGGCTTGAACAGCTCGAGGGCCATCTGCTGCGGCAGGCCGCACTGGTGCAGCTTGAGCGACGGGCCGACGACGATAACCGAACGGCCGGAGTA
>OGDF01003910.1_pt1 | contig 17573 bp, 14 predicted proteins | sample 1570141 | NCBI WGS metagenome assembly OGDF01 (sample SAMEA4370581, study PRJEB24528) | human gut metagenome | reverse complement strand
TTGACCCTTTCCTGCGGTCTGTGATGAGAGATTAATCGTTTGCGTGTTGCCTGAGTTGTTGTACCACATTTTTTTCTAACACGCCCATCAGAATTAAGGGCAGAATCGGCCTGTTAAAAACCGCTGAAATTGCTCATCATTATGCAGGTGAGTTTCGCGTGTTCACGTCGCGTCGACGATTTGACGCACAAAAAAGGTGAAAAGTAGTTATGGTAAATGTTCGTCAGCCCAGGGATGTCGCACAAATTCTGCTTTCGGTGCTGTTTTTAGCCATCATGATTGTGGCATGTCTGTGGATTGTTCAACCCTTTATTCTCGGCTTTGCATGGGCCGGTACGGTGGTTATCGCCACCTGGCCGGTATTGTTACGTTTGCAAAAGATCATGTTTGGCCGCCGCTCTCTCGCCGTTCTGGTGATGACGCTGTTATTAGTGATGGTGTTTATCATCCCTATTGCTTTGCTGGTTAACAGTATCGTCGACGGCAGCGGCCCGCTAATTAAAGCCATTTCCAGCGGCGACATGACGTTACCCGATCTGGCGTGGCTTAATACCATTCCGGTGATTGGCGCGAAGCTGTATGCAGGCTGGCACAACTTGCTGGATATGGGGGGGACGGCGATCATGGCGAAAGTCCGCCCTTATATTGGCACCACCACCACCTGGTTCGTTGGGCAGGCGGCGCATATCGGGCGCTTTATGGTGCATTGTGCGCTGATGCTTCTCTTCAGTGCCCTGCTGTACTGGCGCGGTGAACAGGTGGCACAAGGCATTCGCCATTTTGCAACCCGTCTGGCAGGCGTTCGCGGAGATGCCGCCGTACTGCTGGCGGCACAGGCTATCCGCGCGGTGGCGCTGGGTGTGGTGGTGACGGCGTTAGTACAGGCAGTGCTTGGCGGTATCGGCCTCGCCGTATCCGGCGTACCTTATGCAACGTTGCTAACGGTGTTAATGATCCTCTCCTGCCTTGTCCAGCTTGGCCCGTTGCCGGTACTGATTCCGGCGATTATCTGGCTCTACTGGACTGGCGATACCACCTGGGGAACGGTATTGTTAGTGTGGAGCGGTGTGGTTGGCACGCTGGATAACGTCATCCGCCCAATGTTAATTCGCATGGGTGCCGATTTACCGCTGATCCTGATCCTCTCTGGTGTTATTGGTGGTTTGATTGCTTTCGGGATGATCGGTCTGTTTATTGGTCCGGTTCTGTTAGCCGTTTCCTGGCGTCTGTTTGCCGCGTGGGTGGAAGAAGTCCCGCCGCCGACGGACCAACCGGAAGAAATTCTCGAAGAACTTGGCGAAATCGAGAAACCGAATAAGTAATTTCTCATCAGGCGGCTCTGCCGCCTGATTGTTAACCCCCGCTAATTGATATTTGCTTGCTCTTCCCCATATTTTCCTGCTTACCGCCATTCAGCTGGTAGTACCTGTCGCAAATTCTTTACAGTTTTTAAACTAATGAGACGAATCTGATCGACGCAAAAAGTCCGTATGCCTACTATTAGCTTACGGTTATAAATCAACATATTGATTTATAAGCATGGAAATCCCCTGAGTGAAACAACGAATTGCTGTGTGTAGTCTTTGCCCATCTCCCACGATGGGCTTTTTTTTAACATTTTTCCGCTTCGCTACCTCGCCCCTCACTCTTTCCAATAATGTTGCACAAGATACTGTGACTCTCTTCAAGCCGTCAACAGGCTGATAATGTTATTTTTATTTCATGCAGCCATTACACGATGAACGCTTATGAACTCCAGGCACTTCGCCATATTTTTGCCATGACTATTGATGAATGCGCGACCTGGATTGCCCAGACCGGTGACAGTGAAAGCTGGCGTCAGTGGGAAAATGGCAAATGCGCCATTCCTGATCGTGTAGTCGAGCAACTGTTGGCTATGCGTCAGCAACGAAAAAAACATCTTCATGCCATCATAGAGAAAATAAATAACCGCATCGGCAACAACACCATGCGTTTTTTCCCCGACTTAACCGCGTTTCAACAAGTCTACCCTGATGGCAATTTTATTGACTGGAAGATCTATCAATCGGTAGCCGCTGAATTATATGCACACGATCTGGAGCGGCTTTGTTAATTTCTCCACAAAAAGGAATTGTCGTTGTTACAACAATAATGAACGGATACTGACACAACATCGCTACACTTTTTAAAGCACCTTTGCTAAGTAGAACCTATGAAAAATCCCTATTACCCTACCGCACTTGGGTTGTATTTTTATTACCTGGTGCATGGTATGGGCGTCATTTTGATGAGCCTGAATATGGCCTCGCTGGAGACACTTTGGCAGACTAATGCCGCGGGTGTCTCGATAGTTATCTCATCGCTGGGCATTGGTCGATTAAGTGTCTTGCTTTTTGCAGGATTATTATCCGATCGCTTTGGTCGCCGCCCTTTTATCATGCTCGGGATGTGCTGCTATATGGCCTTCTTTTTTGGCATCCTGCACACCAATAACATCATTATCGCTTATGTTTTTGGCTTTCTGGCAGGAATGGCAAACAGTTTTCTCGATGCAGGCACTTATCCCAGTTTGATGGAAGCTTTTCCACGCTCACCTGGGACAGCCAATATTTTAATTAAAGCATTTGTTTCCAGCGGACAATTTTTATTACCGCTAATCATTAGCCTGTTAGTGTGGGCTGAACTGTGGTTCGGTTGGTCCTTTATGATTGCTGCAGGCATTATGTTTATTAACGCTCTGTTTTTATACCGTTGTACGTTCCCACCCCATCCGGGTCATCGCTTACCTGTCATAAAGAAAACCACCAGCTCTACGGAACATCGCTGTTCAATTATCGATTTAGCCAGTTATACCTTATATGGCTATATCTCAATGGCAACGTTTTATCTGGTTAGCCAGTGGCTGGCACAGTACGGACAATTTGTTGCAGGCATGTCGATTAAACTACTCAGTATCTACACCGTGGGTTCGCTGCTTTGTGTATTTATTACCGCTCCACTCATTCGTAATACCGTTCGCCCAACAACATTACTGATGCTGTACACCTTTATCTCATTTATTGCTCTGTTTACCGTCTGCCTGCATCCCACATTTTATGTGGTGATAATATTTGCTTTTGTCATTGGTTTTACCTCTGCTGGAGGTGTTGTGCAAATTGGCCTGACGTTAATGGCTGAACGTTTCCCTTACGCTAAAGGTAAAGCTACAGGGATCTATTACAGTGCGGGCAGTATTGCGACCTTTACTATTCCGTTGATTACGGCTCATCTGTCCCAAAGAAGTATTGCCGATATTATGTGGTTCGATACCGCCATCGCTGCCATCGGTTTTTTACTGGCACTGTTTATCGGCTTACGCAGCCGCAAAAAAACGCGGCATCACTCGCTAAAGGAAAATGTCGCTCCGGGTGGGTAATGCAATATTCTTTTCAGGTCATGCAAGATCTTACGGATAAATAACTCTTTCTGCGCTAACTAAGGAAAATCGCGATCAAAAACAAACTATGACATGCAATATTCCTGGAAACATAAACTTTATGCCATGTACCCAGGGAAAATCATCTTCAGTATAGTAATTATGTAAACCGTCGGAGAACAATACGTACGGTAACGAAATTATCTTTCAGCAAGGAGCTGTGAAAATGTCTCAAAATAAGGCTTTCAGCACGCCATTTATCCTGGCTGTTCTTTGTATTTACTTCAGCTACTTCCTGCACGGCATTAGTGTTATTACGCTTGCCCAAAACATGTCATCTCTGGCGGAAAAGTTTTCCACTGACAACGCGGGCATTGCCTACTTAATTTCCGGTATTGGTTTGGGGCGATTGATCAGTATTTTATTCTTCGGTGTGATCTCCGATAAGTTTGGTCGTCGGGCGGTGATATTAATGGCAGTAATAATGTATCTGCTATTCTTCTTTGGTATTCCCGCTTGCCCGAATTTAACTCTCGCCTACGGTCTGGCAGTGTGCGTAGGTATCGCTAACTCAGCGCTGGATACGGGTGGCTACCCCGCGCTCATGGAATGCTTTCCGAAAGCCTCTGGTTCGGCGGTCATACTGGTTAAAGCGATGGTGTCATTTGGGCAAATGTTCTACCCAATGCTGGTGAGCTATATGTTGCTCAATAATATCTGGTACGGCTATGGGCTGATTATTCCGGGTATTCTGTTTGTACTGATCACGCTGATGCTGTTGAAAAGCAAATTCCCCAGCCAGTTGGTGGACGCCAGCGTAGCTAATGAATTACCGCAAATGAACAGCAAACCGTTAGTCTGGCTGGAAGGTGTTTCATCGGTACTGTTCGGTGTAGCCGCATTCTCGACCTTTTATGTGATTGTGGTGTGGATGCCCAAATATGCGATGGCTTTTGCTGGTATGTCAGAAGCTGAGGCATTAAAAACCATCTCTTATTACAGTATGGGCTCGTTGGTCTGTGTCTTTATTTTTGCCGCACTACTGAAAAAAATGGTCCGGCCCATCTGGGCTAATGTATTTAACTCTGCACTGGCAACAATAACAGCAGCCATTATCTACCTGTACCCTTCTCCACTGGTGTGTAATGCCGGCGCCTTTGTTATCGGTTTCTCAGCAGCTGGCGGCATTTTACAGCTCGGTGTTTCGGTCATGTCAGAGTTTTTCCCAAAAAGCAAAGCCAAAGTCACCAGTATTTATATGATGATGGGTGGACTGGCTAACTTTGTTATTCCGCTGATTACCGGTTATCTGTCGAACATCGGCCTGCAATATATCATTGTTCTCGATTTTACTTTCGCGCTGCTGGCCCTGATTACCGCAATTATTGTTTTTATCCGCTATTACCGCGTTTTTATTATTCCTGAGAATGATGTGCGGTTTGGCGAGCGCAAATTTAGCACCCGGTTAAACACAATTAAGCATAGAGGTTAAAGGAGTTAATTATGGATGTTACCGCAAAATACGAATTGATTGGGCTGATGGCCTATCCTATCCGCCACAGTTTATCGCCTGAAATGCAGAATAAAGCCTTAGAAAAAGATTGCCATTTACCTATATGGCCTTTGAAGTGGATAACGATAGTTTTCCCGGAGCAATTGAAGGATTAAAAGCCCTCAAAATGCGCGGAACTGGTATATCAATGCCGAACAAACAACTGGCGTGTGAATATGTTGATGAATTAACGCCAGCAGCCAAACTGGTGGGTGCCATCAACACCATCGTTAATGATGATGGCTACCTGCGCGGCTATAACACCGACGGCACGGGCCATATTCGCGCCATTAAAGAGAGCGGTTTTGATATCAAAGGCAAAACAATGGTGCTGTTAGGGGCCGGAGGTGCCTCAACGGCGATTGGCGCGCAGGGGGCAATTGAAGGTTTAAAAGAAATTAAACTCTTTAACCGTCGGGATGAGTTCTTCGATAAAGCCCTCGCCTTCGCGCAGCGGGTTAACGAAAACACCGATTGTGTCGTCACGGTTACCGATCTCGCCGATCAGCAAGCCTTTGCTGAAGCCCTGGCTTCCGCCGACATTTTAACCAATGGCACAAAAGTGGGTATGAAACCCCTTGAGAATGAATCATTAGTTAATGATATCAGTCTGTTACATCCGGGACTGCTGGTCACTGAATGCGTGTATAACCCGCATATGACGAAGTTATTGCAGCAGGCGCAACAAGCTGGTTGCAAAACGATTGATGGATACGGCATGTTGTTGTGGCAAGGGGCTGAACAGTTCACGTTATGGACTGGCAAAGATTTCCCTCTGGAATATGTTAAACAGGTCATGGGGTTCGGTGCCTGACAGGCTGACCGCGTGCAGAAAGGGTAAAAAATGAAAACCGTAACTGTAAAAGATCTCGTCATTGGTACGGGCGCACCTAAAATCATCGTCTCGCTGATGGCGAAAGATATCGCCCGCGTGAAATCCGAAGCTCTCGCCTATCGTGAAGCGGACTTTGATATTCTGGAATGGCGTGTGGACCACTTTGCCGACCTCTCCAATGTGGAGTCTGTCATGGCGGCGGCAAAAATTCTCCGTGAAACCATGCCAGAAAAACCGCTGCTGTTTACCTTCCGCAGTGCCAAAGAAGGCGGCGAGCAGGCGATTTCCACCGAGGCTTATATTGCTCTCAATCGTGCAGCCATCGACAGCGGCCTGGTTGATATGATCGATCTGGAGTTATTTACCGGCGATGATCAGGTTAAAGAAACCGTCGCCTACGCCCACGCGCATGATGTGAAAGTTGTCATGTCCAACCATGACTTCCATAAAACGCCGGAAGCCGAAGAAATCATTGCCCGTCTGCGCAAAATGCAGTCCTTCGACGCCGATATTCCTAAGATTGCGCTGATGCCGCAAAGTACCAGCGATGTGCTGACGTTGCTTACCGCGACCCTGGAGATGCAGGAGCAGTATGCCGATCGTCCAATCATCACGATGTCGATGGCAAAAACTGGCGTAATTTCTCGTCTGGCTGGTGAAGTATTTGGCTCGGCGGCAACTTTTGGTGCGGTAAAAAAAGCCTCTGCACCAGGGCAAATCTCGGTAAATGATTTACGCACGGTATTAACTATTTTACACCAGGCATAAGCAATAATATTTCGGCGGGAACACCCTCCCCGCCGAACTTAAAAAATATATTTAACCGTATTTAATAAAAATATTTCGTGAGTCTCTGTGCGCTAATTCTCCATCTGGCGTAGGGAAAATCACATCTGAATCAGGAATTAACAATGAAACCTGTAAAACCACCTCGTATTAATGGACGAGTGCCGGTCCTGTCGGCACAGGAAGCGGTGAATTATATTCCCGACGAAGCAACACTTTGTGTGTTAGGCGCTGGCGGCGGTATTCTGGAAGCCACCACGTTAATTACAGCTCTTGCTGATAAATATAAACAGACTCAAACGCCACGTAATTTATCGATTATTAGTCCGACAGGGCTTGGCGATCGCGCCGACCGTGGTATTAGTCCTCTGGCGCAAGAAGGTCTGGTGAAATGGGCATTATGTGGTCACTGGGGACAATCGCCGCGTATTTCTGAACTCGCAGAACAAAATAAAATTATTGCTTATAACTATCCACAAGGTGTACTTACACAAACCTTACGCGCCGCCGCAGCCCACCAGCCTGGTATTATTAGTGATATTGGCATCGGGACATTTGTCGATCCACGCCAGCAAGGCGGCAAACTGAATGAAGTCACGAAAGAAGACCTGATTAAACTGGTCGAGTTTGATAACAAAGAATATCTCTATTACAAAGCGATTGCGCCAGATATCGCCTTCATTCGCGCTACCACCTGCGACAGTGAAGGCTACACCACTTTTGAAGATGAGGTGATGTATCTCGACGCATTGGTTATTGCCCAGGCGGTGCACAATAACGGCGGTATTGTGATGATGCAGGTGCAGAAAATGGTTAAGAAAGCCACGCTGCATCCTAAATCTGTCCGTATTCCGGGTTATCTGGTGGATATTGTGGTGGTCGATCCGGATCAAAGCCAACTGTATGGCGGTGCGCCGGTTAACCGCTTTATTTCTGGTGACTTCACCCTTGATGACAGCACCAAACTTAGCCTGCCCCTAAACCAACGTAAATTAGTTGCGAGGCGTGCATTATTCGAAATGCGTAAAGGCGCGGTGGGGAATGTCGGCGTCGGTATTGCTGACGGTATTGGCCTGGTCGCCCGGGAAGAAGGTTGTGCTGATGACTTTATTCTGACGGTAGAAACAGGTCCGATTGGCGGAATTACTTCACAGGGTATCGCCTTTGGCGCGAACGTGAATACCCGCGCCATTCTGGATATGACGTCCCAGTTTGATTTTTATCACGGTGGTGGTCTGGATGTTTGTTATTTGAGTTTTGCTGAAGTCGACCAGCACGGTAACGTCGGCGTGCATAAATTCAATGGCAAAATCATGGGTACCGGTGGATTTATTGATATCAGTGCCACCTCGAAGAAAATTATTTTCTGCGGCACGTTAACTGCGGGCAGTTTAAAAACAGAAATTGCCGATGGCAAATTGCATATCGTCCAGGAAGGACGGGTAAATAAATTTATTCGGGAACTACCGGAAATTACTTTTAGCGGAAAAATCGCGCTCGAACGGGGACTGGATGTTCGTTACATCACCGAACGTGCTGTATTCACGCTGAAAGAAGACGGCCTGCATTTAATCGAAATCGCCCCTGGCGTCGATTTACAAAAAGATATTCTCGACAAAATGGACTTCACCCCAGTGATTTCGCCAGAACTCAAACTGATGGACGAAAGATTATTTATCGATGCGGCGATGGGTTTTGTCCTGCCTGAAGCGGCTCATTAACAGGAGTATAATGATGGATTTTTCTTTAACTGAAGAACAAGAACTGCTGCTGGCCAGTATTCGCGAACTGATTACGACTAACTTTCCGGAAGAGTATTTCCGCACCTGCGATCAAAACGGGACATATCCGCGTGAGTTTATGCGGGCGCTGGCGGATAACGGTATTTCCATGCTTGGCGTGCCGGAAGAATTTGGTGGTATCCCTGCGGATTACGTCACCCAAATGCTGGCGCTGATGGAAGTGTCAAAATGCGGTGCTCCGGCATTTTTAATTACCAACGGTCAATGTATTCACAGTATGCGCCGTTTCGGTTCTGCAGAGCAGCTACGTAAAACGGCAGAGAGCACCCTGGAAACGGGTGATCCCGCCTATGCCCTGGCGTTGACGGAACCAGGTGCTGGCTCAGATAACAACAGTGCCACTACCACTTACACGCGTAAAAACGGCAAGGTCTACATCAACGGACAAAAAACCTTTATTACCGGTGCGAAAGAGTACCCGTATATGCTGGTGCTGGCGCGCGATCCGCAACCGAAAGATCCCAAAAAAGCCTTCACCCTGTGGTGGGTCGACTCCAGTAAGCCCGGCATTAAGATTAACCCGCTGCATAAAATCGGCTGGCATATGCTCAGCACCTGCGAAGTCTATCTCGACAATGTGGAAGTTGAAGAGAGCGACATGGTGGGCGAAGAAGGAATGGGTTTCCTCAATGTGATGTACAACTTTGAGATGGAGCGCCTGATCAACGCCGCGCGCAGCACCGGCTTTGCCGAATGCGCCTTTGAAGATGCCGCCCGCTATGCCAACCAACGTATCGCTTTTGGTAAGCCCATTGGTCATAACCAGATGATCCAGGAAAAACTGGCGCTGATGGCGATTAAGATCGACAACATGCGCAACATGGTGCTGAAAGTGGCATGGCAAGCCGATCAGCATCAGTCACTGCGCACCAGCGCGGCGCTGGCAAAACTGTATTGCGCACGTACCGCAATGGAAGTCATTGATGATGCGATTCAAATCATGGGCGGTCTGGGCTATACCGATGAAGCGCGCGTCTCCCGCTTCTGGCGTGATGTCCGTTGTGAACGTATCGGCGGCGGTACAGACGAAATTATGATTTACGTAGCAGGTCGGCAGATCCTGAAAGACTATCAGAACAAATAATCTGCAGGCGGCGCAGCTTCTTAACAAACTGCGCCGCCAGATTTATCCAACAAGACTTACCGGTTGAGGAAATTCAGATAGGATTTCTTGTTCCGCAAAACAGTTTTTAAATTGTCTACGGTAATCGCTGGGCGAACAACCGACATGGCGCAAAAACAGTTTGGCAAAGTGATCGACATTTTCATAACCCACACGCCAGGAGATCTCTGCCTGTGATAATTCAGTATTAGTGAGTGACCATTTTGCTTCCGTCATACGCCGTTGAATAACATAGTTAATAGGGGAAATACGATACTCTTTGGTAAATTCATGGCAAATATAACTGACGCTGGCACGAAATTTTTTCGATAACTGTTCTAAAGTGATTTTTTTCGCGATAATTATTATTCAGATAGAAAAGAATATCTTTTATCAGAACATCTTTTTTAATATACCCCTGCTCCGAACGATAAGCATTTTTAAAATTTTCGTAGTAAAGAATGGCTAACGTATAGGCAAATGCATCCCATAACGAAGATGTTTGGCTATTTTTACTTTGCGGCAAAATCACACTTAGCTCATTAAATAAGGTTTTTATGACTTCTTTTCCCTTCCCCGCGGCAATTACCGGACAAGAATGCGGTTGCAGTAGCTGATTTTCCTCAGCCCCCTGAAACTGAAAGTCGTACAGCGCACAGGTACACGTCGTTGCCGGATCGTTAACGTCAGAGGCCACCGCATGTAGCCTGCCGCGTTCTATCACCACAATGTCATCCGCATGTGCGACATATAACGAAGAATCGATGGTAAACCTTGCAACCCCTTTCTTGACGTAAATCAACTCGGTTTCATTGTCATGAACGTGATGTCCGGACTCCCATTTTGGATCATCGCTAAATGCAAAACGTGAAAGCCGTGGCGTTTTACCGGCGACAAACAGCGTTTCACTGGCGTTATCAAAACAGCGTTGATACATGACAACCTCCCTATTCCATGAGCAAGCAAAAACAATATATGCCGGATAAAATACGGCGTGTATTGCGGTTATACAACCGCGTTTAGCGAGAGCTAAACAAGATTATTTACACTGAATGCAAGATTGTACGGTCATGGAATAACTATATTGCCGCAAATTGCACTTTTGTTTTAGCGATCGCATTTTTTTTGCAAGATTGTTGGCAAGGAAAACAGCTTGCTCCGTCGAAAACCCCGCACCGCTATCGCACACTATTTTCAGGCCATTTTTACCTTCCATCGGAGATGGTTCCGTATGCGACTCACAGGAGAAATCATGAAAATAATAACCTGCTTTAAGCTGGTGCCTGAAGAACAGGACATTGTTGTCACTCCAGAATACACCCTGAATTTCGACAATGCCGACGCCAAAATCAGCCAGTTCGATCTCAATGCCATTGAAGCTGCAAGCCAGCTCGCAACAGATGACGATGAGATAGCCGCGCTGACCGTTGGCGGCTCATTGTTGCAGAACTCGAAAGTGCGCAAAGACGTGCTATCCCGCGGGCCGCACAGCCTGTATTTGGTGCAGGATGCGCAACTTGAACATGCACTGCCTCTCGATACCGCAAAAGCGCTGGCGGCAGCAATTGAAAAGATCGGCTTCGATTTACTGATCTTTGGTGAAGGTTCCGGCGACCTTTATGCCCAGCAGGTTGGCTTGCTGGTCGGAGAAATTCTGCAACTTCCGGTGATTAATGCAATGAGTGCTATTCAGCGTCAGGGCAATACACTGGTGATTGAACGCACGCTTGAAGATGATGTTGAAGTTATTGAACTCTCTGTTCCAGCCGTGCTCTGCGTCACCTCCGATATTAACGTGCCACGCATTCCTTCGATGAAAGCCATTCTCGGCGCGGGTAAAAAACCGGTAAATCAGTGGCAGGCAAGTGATATTGACTGGAGCCAGAGCGCGCCACTTGCTGAACTGGTCGGCATTCGCGTACCGCCGCAAACAGAACGTAAGCACATCATTATCGATAACGATTCGCCGGAGGCCATTGCCGAGCTGGCGGAACATCTGAAGAAAGCCCTGAACTGAAGCCTACGGAGAAGAAACGATGAGTCAATTAAACAGCGTCTGGGTCTTTAGCGATAATCCTGAACGTTATGCTGAACTGTTTGGCGGCGCTCAGCAATGGGGCCAACAGGTGTATGCCATTGTACAAAATACCGACCAGGCGCAGGCAGTTATGCCTTATGGTCCAAAATGTATTTATGTTCTTGAGCAAAACGACGCGCTGCAACGCACTGAAAATTACGCCGAAAGCATTGCTGCCCTGCTGAAAGATAAACACCCCGCTATGTTGCTGTTGGCCGCGACGAAACGTGGTAAAGCTCTGGCAGCACGGTTAAGTGTGCAACTGAATGCGGCGCTGGTGAACGATGCCACGGCGGTGGATATTGTCGATGGTCACATTTGCGCCGAACACCGGATGTATGGCGGGTTAGCGTTCGCTCAGGAAAAGATCAACAGCCCGCTGGCGATCATTACCCTTGCACCCGGTGTTCAGGAACCGTGCACCAGTGATACCTCTCATCAGTGCCCGACAGAAACGGTACCTTATGTTGCTCCGCGTCATGAAATTCTCTGTCGCGAACGCCGTGCGAAAGCCGCAAGCAGCGTGGACCTGAGCAAAGCAAAACGTGTGGTTGGCGTCGGTCGTGGTCTGGCGGCGCAGGATGACCTGAAAATGGTCCACGAACTGGCGGCGGTGCTGAATGCTGAAGTCGGCTGTTCACGTCCAATTGCCGAAGGCGAGAACTGGATGGAGCGTGAACGTTATATCGGTGTCTCCGGCGTGTTGCTGAAATCCGATCTCTACCTGACGCTGGGGATCTCCGGGCAGATCCAGCATATGGTTGGCGGCAACGGCGCAAAAGTGATTGTCGCCATCAATAAAGATAAAAATGCGCCAATCTTCAATTATGCCGACTACGGTCTGGTGGGCGATATCTACAAAGTCGTCCCTGCCCTGATTAGCCAGTTGAGCCGCTAATTCCCCTTTCAACCACATCTCCCGCTGTAAACGCAGCGGGAAGGGAGCATAACGCATGTCCGAAGACAAATTTGATGCCATTGTGGTCGGTGCGGGCGTTGCTGGTAGCGTTGCCGCACTGGTCATGGCGCGAGCCGGGCTGGATGTCCTGGTGATAGAACGCGGCGACAGTGCCGGATGTAAAAACATGACCGGCGGGCGTCTTTATGCCCACACACTTGAAGCAATCATTCCAGGCTTTGCAGTATCAGCGCCGGTAGAACGCAAGGTCACACGCGAGAAAATCTCCTTCTTAACCGAAGAAAGCGCCGTTACCCTCGATTTTCACCGCGAGCAACCAGATGTTCCGCAACACGCATCTTATACCGTATTGCGTAATCGTCTGGACCCGTGGTTGATGGAACAAGCCGAGCAGGCGGGCGCGCAGTTTATCCCAGGCGTTCGCGTCGATGCGCTGGTTCGTGAAGGAAACAAGGTCACTGGCGTGCAGGCTGGGGATGATATTCTCGAAGCGAATGTGGTGATTCTGGCTGATGGCGTTAACTCGATGCTTGGCCGCTCGCTGGGAATGGTTCCCGCTTCCGATCCGCATCATTACGCTGTTGGTGTTAAAGAGGTTATTGGCCTCACACCAGAACAGATCAACGATCGCTTTAATATTACGGGCGAGGAAGGTGCCGCCTGGCTGTTTGCCGGTTCCCCTTCTGACGGCCTGATGGGCGGGGGATTTCTCTATACCAACAAGGATTCCATATCCTTGGGGCTGGTTTGTGGATTGGGTGATATCGCCCATGCGCAAAAAAGCGTGCCGCAAATGCTGGAAGATTTTAAACAACACCCCGCCATTCGCCCACTAATTAGCGGCGGCAAACTGCTTGAATATTCCGCGCATATGGTGCCAGAAGGCGGTCTGGCAATGGTGCCGCAGATGGTTAACGATGGCGTGATGATCGTTGGTGACGCCGCAGGCTTCTGCCTGAATTTGGGTTTTACAGTTCGTGGCATGGATTTAGCCATTGCATCGGCTCAGGCTGCCGCCACAACGGTGATCGCCGCCAAAGAACGCGAGGATTTCTCCGCCAGCAGTCTGGCGCAATACAAACGTGAGCTGGAACAAAGCTGCGTCATGCGCGATATGCAGCATTTCCGCAAGATCCCGGCGCTGATGGAAAACCCGCGCCTGTTTAGCCAATACCCACGAATGGTCGCCGACATCATGAACGAGATGTTCACCATTGACGGCAAACCAAACCAGCCGGTACGCAAAATGATCATGGGACATGCGAAGAAAATTGGGCTGATCAACTTGCTGAAAGATGGCATTAAGGGAGCAACCGCGCTATGAGCCAGAACGCTACGGTTAACGTCGACATCAAATTAGGCGTCAATAAATTCCATGTTGATGAGGGCCACCCGCATATCATTCTGGCGGCAAATCCCGATATCAATGAATTCCGTAAATTAATGAAAGCCTGCCCTGCCGGACTTTATAAGCAGGATGACGCCGGCAACATTCATTTTGATTCTGCCGGTTGTCTGGAGTGCGGCACCTGTCGGGTGCTGTGCGGTAACACTATTCTCGAACAGTGGCAATATCCCGCAGGCACCTTCGGTATTGATTTTCGCTACGGCTAATCATGCATCCCACAGGCCCGCATCTCGGGCCTGATGTTCTGTTTCGAGAGTCCAACATGAAAGTGACATTAACGTTCAACGAACAACGTCGTGCGGCGTATCGTCAGCAAGGGCTATGGGGCGATGCTTCGCTGACCGATTACTGGCAGCAGCCCGCTCGTGCGATGCCAGACAAAATTGCCGTGGTCGATAATCATGGTGCATCGTACACCTATAGCGCGCTCGATCACGCCGCGAGCTGTCTGGCAAACTGGATGTTAGCGAAGGGTATTGAATCAGGCGATCGCATCGCATTTCAACTGCCTGGCTGGTGTGAATTTACCGTTATCTATCTTGCCTGCCTGAAAATCGGTGCGGTTTCCGTGCCGCTGTTGCCTTCCTGGCGGGAAGCAGAACTGGTGTGGGTGCTCAATAAGTGTCAGGCAAAAATGTTCTTTGCACCGACGTTGTTTAAACAAACGCGCCCGGTAGATTTAATCCTGCCGCTGCAAAATCAGCTTCCACAACTACAACAAATTGTCGGCGTGGACAAACTGGCTCCCGCCACCTCTTCCCTCTCATTAAGTCAGATTATCGCCGACAATACCCCACTGACCACGGCGATAACGACCCACGGCGATGAATTAGCTGCGGTGCTGTTTACCTCCGGAACCGAGGGTCTGCCAAAGGGCGTGATGCTAACGCATAACAATATTCTCGCCAGTGAGCGGGCTTATTGCGCGCGGCTGAATCTGACCTGGCAGGATGTCTTTATGATGCCTGCGCCACTCGGCCACGCAACGGGCTTTCTGCATGGCGTAACGGCACCATTCTTAATTGGCGCTCGCAGCGTGTTGTTAGATATTTTCACTCCTGATGCGTGTCTCGCGCTGCTTGAGCAGCAGCGTTGCACCTGTATGCTAGGCGCAACGCCGTTTGTCTATGATCTTTTGAATGTACTAGAGAAACAACCCGCGGACCTGTCAGCGCTGCGTTTCTTTCTTTGCGGCGGAACCACAATCCCCAAAAAAGTGGCGCGTGAATGCCAGCAGCTCGGCATTAAATTATTAAGTGTTTATGGTTCCACAGAAAGTTCGCCGCATGCGGTGGTGAATCTCGATGATCCTTTGTCGCGCTTTATGCACACCGATGGTTACGCTGCCGCAGGTGTAGAGATTAAAGTGGTCGATGACGCACGCAAGACCTTACCGCCAGGTTGCGAAGGTGAAGAAGCCTCGCGTGGCCCCAATGTGTTTATGGGATATTTTGATGAACCTGAATTAACCGCCCGTGCGCTGGATGAAGAAGGCTGGTATTACAGCGGCGATCTCTGCCGTATGGATGAGGCTGGCTATATAAAAATTACCGGACGCAAAAAAGATATTATTGTCCGCGGCGGCGAAAATATTAGCAGCCGTGAAGTGGAAGATATTTTATTGCAGCATCCTAAAATTCACGATGCCTGTGTGGTTGCAATGCCCGATGAACGTTTAGGTGAACGATCATGCGCTTATGTCGTGCTGAAAGCGCCGCATCATTCATTATCGCTGGAAGAGGTGGTGGCTTTTTTTAGCCGTAAACGGGTCGCAAAATATAAATATCCTGAACATATCGTGGTAATCGAAAAACTACCGCGCACTGCCTCAGGTAAAATACAAAAGTTTTTGTTAAGAAAAGATATTATGCGGCGATTAACGCAGGATGTCTGTGAAGAGATTGAATAAGTTTCATCTTCGGGGATCACATAAACCCGGCGACTGAACGCCGCCGGGGATTTATTTTATTTCTTCAGTTCAGCCAGGCTTAACCAGGTTTGCACCACGGTGTCCGGGTTCAGAGACAGGCTATCGATCCCCTCTTCCATCAACCATGCGGCAAAGTCTTCATGGTCGGACGGACCCTGACCGCAAATCCCGACATATTTGCCCTGTTTCTTCGCGGCACGGATAGCCATCGACAGCAATGCTTTCACCGCATCGTTACGCTCATCGAACAATTCAGACACCACGCCGGAGTCACGATCCAGACCGAGCGCCAGCTGTGTCATATCGTTTGAGCCAATTGAGAAGCCGTCGAAATATTCGAGGAACTGCTCTGCCAGCAAGGCGTTGGACGGAATTTCACACATCATGATGATTTTCAGCCCGTTCTCGCCACGTTTCAGCCCCTGACGCGCCAGTTCTTCAACCACCGCTTTCGCCTGATCTACGGTACGCACGAACGGGATCATGATCTCAACGTTGGTCAGCCCCATGTCGTTGCGCACTCGTTTCACTGCTTCACACTCCAGCGCGAAGCAGTCGCGGAAGCTGTCGGAAACATAGCGGCCCGCGCCACGGAAGCCGAGCATCGGGTTCTCTTCATCTGGCTCGTAACGCTCACCACCGACCAGGTTGGCATATTCGTTCGATTTAAAATCAGAGAGACGGACAATGACGCGCTTCGGATAAAACGCGGCACCCAGCGTCGCGATCCCTTCAGTCAGACGACCAACGTAAAATTCACGCGGAGAATCAAAACCTTTCATCATCTCGCGGATTTCATTTTGCAACTGCGGTTCCTGATCGTCAAACTCAAGCAGTGCGCGTGGGTGGACACCAATCATACGGTTGATGATAAATTCCAGACGCGCAAGGCCCACGCCTTCGTTCGGCAGGCAGGCGAAGTCGAAAGCACGGTCCGGGTTACCGACGTTCATCATCACTTTCAACGGCAGATCCGGCATCGTTTCTACGCTGGAGCTTTTCACGCTAAATTCCAGCAACTCCGCATAGACGTAACCGGTATCACCTTCGGCACAAGAAACAGTGACGTTCTCACCGTCTTTCATCCGTTCTGTTGCATCACCACAGCCCACTACCGCCGGAATGCCCAGTTCACGAGCGATGATCGCCGCGTGACAGGTACGACCGCCACGGTTGGTGACGATGGCAGATGCTTTCTTCATGATCGGTTCCCAGTCCGGGTCGGTCATGTCAGTGACCAGCACGTCGCCAGGTTCGATGCGGTTCATTTCGCTGATGTCATGGATGACTTTCACCGGACCCGCGCCGATGCGATGACCGATAGCACGGCCTTCGGCGATAATCTTACCCTGTGAATGCAGCGTATAACGCTCCATGACCTGACCGCGTGAGCGCACGGTTTCCGGACGCGCCTGCACAATGAACAGTTTGCCGGTGTGGCCATCTTTCGCCCACTCAATATCCATCGGGCGACCGTAGTGTTTCTCAATTTGTACGGCCTGTTTTGCCAGTTCCTGCACTTCTTCGTTGGTCAGCGAGAAGATGTCACGCTGTTCCTGCGGTACGTCTTCGATTTTAACCTGCTTGCCGTGCTCCTGGGTCGGCGCGTAAACCATGCGGATTTTTTTCGACCCCATGGTGCGACGCACGATAGCCGGGCGATTCGCTGCAAGTGTCGGTTTATGGACGTAAAACTCATCCGGGTTAACCGCGCCCTGCACGACCATTTCACCAAGGCCCCATGCGGAAGTGATAAACACCACCT
>OGDF01003909.1_pt1 | contig 17585 bp, 13 predicted proteins | sample 1570141 | NCBI WGS metagenome assembly OGDF01 (sample SAMEA4370581, study PRJEB24528) | human gut metagenome | reverse complement strand
CCAGTCCTTTGAACGTCTTATAACAACGTTCTGGCATGAGACCTGAGAAGTACACCATGTTGTTGCATTCCTCATTTACCATCGCATTACTCATCAAAAGGTGGTTCTACTTCATTGTACTCTTCATCGGACTCCTATGGAAGCCTGGGCTTCTCCATTCCGTCGGGATAGACCTCTTCAACAACGCGTCCGTCATGATAGATGACTTTGACTCCATAGCACGGAAATTGGGCATTATCCAGCTCTTTTCCACCAGCCTTTGGAGCGTTCTTTATCTCCTCAGCGGTGTACTTTGATTTTTCTTTGTTTTCCATAATTTGTATTAGAAAAATTAGTTAATAAATAATTGTAAATTAACTAGTTACGCGCAACACTTACGGTGGCAAAGATAAGGCTGGAAATAGCAGTTAGCCAAACTTTTTCTACTAAAAATTGTTAAAGTTTCTGAAAGAGTTATTTATTTGATAATCAATAATCTATAATATGTTATTTGCAACTTTAATCAATAACTTACAACATCAAAATTAGAGACTATGGACAAGTACACATTCGAGATGATTCCCGGCCTAATTGGCGAGATTGCTGAGTTGCTTCGCAGCATTGACACGAAGCTGGACAAACTGACTGCAGAGCCGGAACCCGCAAGCGCATTTCCGGAATGGTTGAACGTCAAGGACCTGACGGCCTTTATGCCTACGCATCCTGCTGCGCCTACGATTTATGGGTGGGTCAGGGAGAACTTAATCCCTTACTACAAGAGGGGAAAGCATCTGTTTTTCAAACGGTCAGAGATTGAGACATGGATGTCCGATACGCGCAATAAGACAGATGAGGAGATTGAAAGGGACGCGATGGAGTATTGTGCCAAACACACGATAGGTGGCTGCAGAAGAAGATAGGGACGCCCTCGTTTAACCAGAGCAAAGCGGAGGATGCTGACCGCAGCTTACCTTATTCCCAATAAGTGAAGGCCGAATAGCCGGAACGGGTGCGGTGGGCAGAGTGAGTCTGATGCGTACTGACCGAAGCGTCAGCGCAAGCAATACGCAATCAGTCTCACTGTGCGTGGCAGATGGAAAAGGTCAGCTAACAGGCCCTGCGCATACAGGGACTGCTGGCTGACACCCTATAACACCTCGATATGATGATAAACACGCCGTTTTGTACTCAAAGATATGTGACAGATTTCAGACAGGATCCATTTCAATTTCAATGATTCATCGGCAGTTTTGATGTAAATAAATGAACACAAATGAAATTATTTGAATGACGAAGGGGCTTTTTGACACAAGTTTGTGAAATAATTTGTAACTTTGAATTCTTATTGCAAGTCCATGCCCTCTTTTTTCGACAATATTAACTCAAAGGTAGTTGATGACCTTAAGGTTTCCATTAAGGATGGAAGCAAATTGAGTATTGCTTCAGCATGCTTCTCTATATATGCTTTTGAGGAGCTTAAATTGCAGTTGCAGAACATTGACGAACTGAGATTTATCTTTACTGCCCCGTCTTTCATTCAAGATGCCGAAGCCAAACAGCGTAGGGAGTTTTATATTCCGCGTCTCGATAGAGAACGTACATTGTATGGTTCACAGTTTGAGGTGAAACTGAGGAACCAGCTTACCCAAAAGGCTATTGCTCTGGAATGTGCTGACTGGATCCGTGAGAAAGTGAAGTTCAAATCAAATGTCACTTCTGCCAATATGCAGGGCTTCATCAATATCTCGAACGAAGAACATGCTACATATACTCCTGTGAACGGATTTACGACAACCGATCTCGGCTGCGAAAAGGGCAATAACATCTGCAACTTTGTTGTGAAGGTTGAAGCTGAGAATTCAAAGCAGTATCTCAGGATGTTCAATGAGCTTTGGAACGACGACAAGCAGTTTGCTGATGTAACAGAGCAGGTTGTTGAAAATATCTCAAACATCTACAAGGAAAATAGTCCGGAGTTTATCTATTTTGTTGCGCTCTACAACATCTTTAACGAGTTCCTTGAGGATATTTCAGAAGATGTCCTGCCGAATGAGGCCACTGGCTTCAAAGAGAGTCAGATTTGGAATAAACTCTACGATTTTCAGAAAGACGCATCGCTGGCCATTATCAATAAGTTGGAAAAATACAACGGCTGCATCCTTGCAGACAGCGTGGGCCTTGGAAAGACTTTTACTGCACTTTCAGTAATCAAATACTACGAGAACAGGAATAAAAGTGTTCTGGTGCTTTGCCCAAAGAAGTTGAACGACAACTGGGTTACATACAGGAGCAATTATATCAATAATCCAATTGCCAAGGATAGACTCAGATACGATATCCTTTTCCACTCTGACCTGTCAAGAAATGGTGGTTACTCAAATGGGCTGGACCTCAGCCATGTGAACTGGGGTAATTATGATCTGGTTGTGATTGATGAGTCGCACAACTTCAGGAATGGCGGAAAAATTACAGCAGGAGACGTTGACGAAGATCCACGTGAGAACCGCTATCTCAAGTTGATGAACAAGGTCATCAGGACTGGTGTGAAGACAAAAGTGCTGATGCTTTCTGCGACTCCGGTGAACAACAGGTTCAACGACCTGAAGAACCAGCTTGAACTTGCTTACGAGGGCAATGTGGAGCAGATGGACAAACTGCTTAACACAAGCAGCTCTCTCGATGAGATTTTCAGACAGGCACAGAAGGCATATAACACATGGTCAAAACTTCCGGAACAGCAGAGGACAACTGATGTGCTCCTTGGTATGTTGAGCTTTGACTTCTTTGAAGTGCTTGATTCGGTAACAATAGCGCGCAGCCGCAAGCACATTGAAGCATACTACGACACCAATGCTGTTGGCAAATTCCCTACACGACTTGCTCCGATTTCGAGAAGACCACCCCTCACAGACCTTCCTGACGCCATCAATTACAATGAGATTTTTGGCCAGCTACAGAAGCTAAATCTTGCGATATACACCCCATCTGCGTTTATTCTCCCAAGCAAGCTTAGCAAATACCAGCAGGACCTCGGCGAGGGTAAGAAAGGTAACCTTTCCATGGAGGGGCGAGAGATGGGTATCCGCCGATTGATGTGCATACTGATGCTCAAGCGACTTGAGAGTTCGGTCAACTCTTTCCGTCTTACCCTTGAGAGAGTGGAGAAACTCATCAAATCCACGATAGAGCGTATCGACAATCACGATACCGAGATTGATGTCACCGAGGCACAGAGACACGATTGGGATATCGATGATATGGAGAATGACTTCATTGGAACCAAGAAGAGCAAGATTCTTCTTGAGGATATGGATTATATCCAATGGCGTGAATATCTCCAGAAAGACTATGAAGAGCTGGAGCTTACGCGACTGATGCTGGCCGACATAACTCCGGAGCATGACAGCAAACTCCAACAACTTATCTGCGACCTGAGGGACAAATTTGCCAACCCTATCAACCCTGGCAACAAGAAAGTCATCATATTTACTGCATTCTCCGATACAGCTGTTTATCTGTACGACAACCTCGCCAAGAGGATTCAGGATAAATACTGCATGGACACAGCCCTTATCACGGGAGACGTGGAGGCCAAGAGTACTGTTCGTGGGGCAGGTAAGATGGATTTCAACAAGGTTTTGACACTTTTCTCGCCAATCTCAAAAGAGAGGGATGTGATTTATCCAAACATCAAGGAAGAAATTGAGGTGCTCATAGCTACTGACTGCATCAGCGAGGGACAGAACTTGCAAGACTGCGACTATCTCATAAACTACGATATCCACTGGAACCCTGTGCGCATTATTCAGCGCTTTGGACGTATTGACCGAATCGGCTCTAAGAACGATGTTATCCAGCTGGTTAACTTCTGGCCAGATATGACTCTTGATGAATACATTGACCTGAAGGGACGTGTTGAAGCAAGGATGAAGGTGTCCGTAATGACCTCTACCGGTGACGACAATCTTATTTCCCCTGAAGAGAAAGGTGATTTGGAATACCGCAAGGCACAGCTCAAGAAGCTGCAGGAGGAAGTCGTGGATATTGAGGAGATGAACAGCGGTGTCTCTATCATGGACCTTGGTTTGAATGAGTTTAGGCTTGACCTGCTTGAATATATGAAGACTCACAAGGACATTGAACATATGCCATATGGTCTGCACGCAGTTGTGGGAGCAACAGATAACGCAAAACCTGGTGTGATATATGTCCTTAAGAACAAGGACAACGGTGTCAATATAGACAAGAAGAACCGTCTGCATCCGTTCTACATGGTCTATATCAACAACGAAGGCGAGGTTATGATCAACCACTTGGCACCAAAAGAACTGCTGGATAAGTTCCGCGCACTGTGCCGCGGCAAGAACCATCCGCAGGCGACACTTTGCAAGGAGTTCAATAAGGAGACCAGAAACGGATTCAAGATGGATCATTACTCGAAACTCCTGGGCGATGCTATCAACAGTATTATCAATGTCAAAGGCCAGTCAGATCTTGACAGCTTCCTTGATGGAACACAGGGCGAGCTCTTCACCAAAGAGATAACTGGTCTGGAAGATTTTGAACTTATTGACTTCCTGGTCATTAGATAAACGAAGGGATTATGTTAGGACTACCGGTATCAACAGAAATCAGCAAGCAGCTTCCGAAGAAGGCAATCTACGCCAAATTCGATTTGAAGCCTGCCCAGCGTGACCGCTTTGATGCTGATATCAGCAAGCTCACTATCGTCAACGCCATTTCATCAACCACAATACCTGCCCTTCAGAAAGGAGAAGAGGTTGAGTGTATATACGTGATTGATGTGGCACTCAAGAGACCTGACTACGACCCCAAGAATATCCAGATGCTGAGCAAGCTCATTCCGCAGAACATCATATTTGCCATGCACTATGAGGATAAGATTCAGCTGGCGGTATATCACAACAAGCTAATCACTGGCGTATGGGCAAATGCTGATGATTATCAGATAGAACTCAAAGGTCTCAACCTTGACAAAATTTGGGAGAGCCTTATCACAGACCTTGGAGACATAACCATTGAAGAAGGCAATTCGCTGGATGAGCAGATAGCTGTTGATGAGGCTAAAGCAAGGCTCGAGAAACAGATAGCTGACCTTGAAAAGAAGGCTCGCAGTGAGAAACAGCCAAGGAAGAGGCTTGAGTATTTTGAGCAGGTTAAACAGTTAAGAATACTGAAAGAACAAAAATGATTCACGAATTTGACAAGAAATTTCTTGAACAATTAGTCTCAAAAAGGCAATCTACTGAATCCGTTGCAGTTTCACAGCGTAATTGTGAAGGATTCGAGTTGGGATTCCATTTTGAGGATATATTTAAGGATATTGAGCCTACGATATTGGTTGAAACCGCTGGCGGTGAAGTCTACATCAAAGTTGATCCGACCTGTATTCCTCAGAACGGGAAACATTCCGATAATGTATACCTGCATCACAATCACACTCTTGACTTACAGGTACGTGTACTACAGCGCATTGCACTTTTGCGTCAACTTGAAGATAATCGGTATATTATCTGGATTAATAATGGGCACAGAACTGTCAACGTCGATATAAAGCATAAAGTCTTCTACCTTGCTAATGAAGAAGATAAGCAGTACGTTCAAAAGCGATATAATTACATGGTAGTCGCGACACCCGAACTCATTGAACTTGTTAAGCACAAATTTAGAGATATAGAGGAACGCCGTTTTAGATGTAGCCAGATAACAGCATGGTTTGCTATTGCTGTTTCTCTTCTCATTGGGATAGCATCAATTATTGTTTCATTCATAATCGCAAAATAGGAAATCAATATATGGAAAAGCTTAAAATGCACACTCAGGATGTTGCAGAGGCAAACATCGAAAAGATTGGACAGTTGTTCCCAAACTGTCTTACTGAGCGTATTAACGAAAACGGTAAGCCGGAAATAGCGATCGACTTTGATAAGCTCAAACAGGAGTTGTCGAAGGAAGTTGTCGAAGGCAACCAGGAGCGTTACCAGTTCACATGGCCAGGCAAGCGCGAAGCTATGCGTCTTGCTAATACCCCAAGCAACATGACTCTGCGTCCCGACCGCGAGAGCAGTGTTGACTTTGACAACACCGAGAACCTTTACATTGAGGGCGATAACCTTGAGGTACTCAAGCTTCTCCGCGAGAATTACCTTGGCAAGGTGAAGATGATTTACATCGATCCACCTTACAACACCGGTAACGATTTCGTCTATGAAGATGACTTCAGTGAAACCGTTGGAGAGTTCAAGGACAAGAACGGTATGTTTGATGAGAATGGAAACATGGTCCTCGATAAATATTCAGTCAATTCTGAAAGCAATGGACGCTTTCATACTGACTGGCTTAACATGATGTATCCTAGGCTCAAGGTCGCAAAAGACCTTCTCCGAGAGGATGGAGTTATCTTCATGTCAATTGATGATAATGAAGCTAAGAACCTAAAAAATCTTTCAGATGAGATTTTTGGTTCTCATAATTTTCTTGCACAAGTTGTTTGGGAAAGAGCATATTCTCCAATTAACTTAATGAAGCATTTTTCTCCTTCGCACGACTATATCCTATGTTATGCCAAAAACATAGAACTTGCTGAATGCTATGGTATTCAAAGAAGCCAGGAAGCAAACGCCAGATATTCTAACCCAGACAATGATCCAAGAGGAGTATGGAAGCCTAGTGATCTTTCAGTTGGTCCTGCTGTCGCCGAAAATATATATTCGATTACTACGCCCTCCGGGCGTATTGTTGAGCCTCCAGCTGGACGCAGCTGGAGTCTCTCGAAAAAAGCTTTTTTCGAGAGACTCCACGATAATAGGATTTGGTTTGGCCCGAATGGGGATAGTGTACCTTCTATGAAAAGGTTTCTTTCAGAATTGCGGAAAACCGGCATAACACCAATGACCTATTGGAGATATGATAGTGTTGGTCATTCTCAAGATGCGACTCAAAAGCTATCTCAGCTCTTTGATGGTAAGAAGTTCTTTGATTACCCAAAGCCAGTTGAGTTAATCAAACGTTGTATTTCATTATACACAAAAGACGACCTAATCCTTGATTTCTTTTCTGGATCTGCAACAACAGCCCATGCTATTATGCAATTAAATCAGGAAGACGGATGTAATAGGCACTTTATTCTTGTCCAACTTCCAGAATTGACCGATGAAAAGAGTGATGCAAGAAAAGCAGGTTTTGATAATCTCTGCCAAATTGGTGAAGAGAGGATACGTAGAGTTGCTAAGAAACTTCGTGAGGCGCAATTCTCAAAATCAATCGAAGATGGCTTATTTGCGCAAGAAAACCCCATTATATTACATGACACCGGTTTCCGTGTCCTGAAACTCGACACCAGCAACATGCAAGATGTCTATTACAAGCCTGAAGAGTTTTCCGAAACGAGTCTCTTCGAGGATAATGTCAAGCCTGACCGCACCCCAGAAGACCTTCTCTTCCAGGTAATGCTCGAATGCAACCTTCCTCTTTCTGCAAAGATCGAGAGGAAGACCATAGCAGGAAAAGAGGTCTTCAACGTTAATGAGGGTTACCTGCTCGCATGCTTCGATGAGGATGTAAACGAAACCGTCATCACTGAGGTTGCCAAGCTGAAACCTTATTACTTCATCATGCGTGATAAGTCTCTCAGTTCCGACAATGTCGCCGACAACTTTGAGCAGATATTCAATGCCTACAGCAAGGACACAATCCGTAAGATCCTTTAATGAGTCGTACTGTCTATAAATATCGCGCCAACACAGCGACTGATGATAACAAGGTAAGAAGAGATATAAAAACATTGTTATCACATCAGTTGTATGCAGCGTCTTTTGACTCACTCAACGATCCATTTGAGACTTCTGCGGAATTGCCTCCAGATGACAAACCTGGTAATGAATGGGTTATAGGAATTAAGCAAATGGCATACTCTGCAGGAGTATATTCGCTAATAAAACCGCTTGATAACGAGACTTTTCCTTGCAGTGAGCTTATGTGGGCCCATTATGCGGATTCTCACAAAGGATTCTGTATTGAATATGATTTAGATATTCTATGTCAACATTATGGGGATGGCTTTAATGTAATCAGCGAACTAAATGTTCAATATCAAGCTAATCGGCCGGATATTTCTCCAGATGGAGACATTGATGATGCCCTTCATTCAATATTCGGAATAAAATCTAAAGCATGGGAATACGAAAACGAATATCGTATAGTTTTCGGAAGTGCCGGATTGAAACCAGTTCCAAAGAACGCTGTGAAAGCCATTTATTTTGGACTCCGAATGGATCTTAATCAGCGAAGACAGATTATTAATGGGCTGAAGGATGATAATATAGAATTTTATCAGATTGAGCGTATAGAAAATACCTATCAACTTAAAGCAACACGTCTAATGTTCGAATATGACTATACAATTGTAGATGAGGAACACTTGGCTCTTGTTGACAATTATACTATCCTTTACAAATCTACCAATAAGGATAAAGGTAGCATCATTGAGTTTATACAGCTATTTCGTAAGGAAAAGACAAAGAAAACAAACATTACTATTATCGATGACGAAAGGGTCATGGATATTATAGACAGATCAAGAAATACCTGGTCATCAACAGAAAGAGACATTATTACAAATCATTGGATAGCTTTTTCTTCATTTGAAGCTCCTGATTCAGTTTGGATGTACCCTGAAAAATAAATTTGCGTATGAAATTCAATTTCAAAATACAACAATACCAGACGGATGCCGTTGAGAATACAGTGAGTGTATTCACGGGCCAGCCGTCAAGGGATAATGCTCTGTATCGCAGGGACCTCGGAAAGGTAAAGACCACCTTATTCTCTAGTGAGGACGACGACTCTGGATATCGCAATGCAGACATTGAGCTTAGCGACGCTGAATTGCTCGCTAAGATTCATAAGCTCCAGAGTTCGCAGGATATCCCCGAATCAAAGTCACTGGTTCATGATCTTGGCCGTGTGGGCCTTGATATTGAGATGGAAACCGGTACGGGTAAGACATACGTGTATATCAAGACCATGTTCGAACTCAACAAGCGATATGGTTGGAGCAAGTTCATTGTAGTGGTGCCAAGCATTGCGATTCGCGAGGGTGTTTACAAGAGCTTTACTGTCCTCGAAGATCATTTCATGGAGCACTATGGCAAGAAGGCCAGATTCTTCATCTACAATAGTTCCAACCTGCAGCAGCTTGATTCCTTCTCTTCTGATGCCGGCATCAATGTGATGATTATCAACACCCAAGCCTTTGCTTCTTCATTGAAAGAGGGTGCGAAAAACAAGGAAAGCAAGATTATATATTCCGAAAGGGATGATTTTGGAAGCCGCAAACCGATTGATGTTCTGGCGGCCAACCGTCCTATTATCATCATGGATGAGCCGCAGAAGATGGAAGGTGAAGCAACACAGACTGCTCTCAAGAGATTCAAGCCGCTGTTTGTACTCTACTACTCTGCAACCCACAAAACCAGCCACAACTGTATCTACGCATTGGATGCACTGGATGCATATAAACAGAAGTTGGTGAAGAAGATTCAGGTGAAAGGATTTGAGGTGAAGAACCTTAAGGGTACCAGCTCCTATATGTATCTGGATGATATTATTTTATCCAAGGATCACCCTCCTCAGGCGAAGATTGAGATAGAGGTAAGTGGAGCCTCCGGCATCAGGAAGGAGTCACACAGATTTGATTTGCATGACAGCCTTGAAGCTGTATCAAATCTGAAGCAGTATGACGGATTCACGATATCGGATATTGATGTATATCGGGATAGCGTAACCTTCCTAAATGGCGTGACAATCCACAAGGGCGAAGTCTATGGTGATAGCAGCCTTATTGCAATGCAGCGCGTCCAAATACGCGAGACTATAGCATCGCATTTTGAGAAAGAACGTGAGCTGTTCAAGAAGGGTATCAAGACACTGTCTTTGTTCTTCATTGACGAAGTAGCAAACTACAAGAGCTACAATGCTGAGGGAGACGAGGTACATGGACCTTTCTGGAAGATATTTGAAGAGGAATATACAAACATTCTGAATGAGAATTTGTCCCTGTATGAAGACTCATATCAGGCATATCTTCGCAAGTTTGAAGCTGCTGATGTCCACAAGGGATATTTCTCTATTGATAAGAAAACAGGCCGTTCTGTTGACTCTGAAACAAAGCGCGGAAGCGATCTTTCCGATGATATCAGTGCATATGACCTGATTCTCAAAAACAAAGAAAGACTCCTGAGTTTCGAGGAACCATGCCGTTTCATATTCTCGCACTCTGCACTGCGTGAAGGATGGGACAATCCGAATGTATTCCAGATTTGTACACTTAGGCATGCAAGTTCGGCTATCGCAAAACGACAGGAAGTTGGCCGCGGTCTCCGACTTTGTGTTGACCAGGCTGGTAACCGTATGGATTTTGAGGAGTTGGGTGAAAGCGTGCAGGATATCAACAAACTTACCGTTATTGCAAACGAGAGTTACAAAGACTTTGTGAGTGGACTGCAGACTGAGACTAAAGCTGCTCTGCGTGATAGACCCACAAAGGCCGATAGCTTGTTTTTTGAGGGCAAAGTGGTTGAACGCGATGGCGTGAAAACAACTATTGATCCACAGGAAGCCGTTATGATTCATTCATATCTTATAGCATACGGGTATGTTGATAAGCAGAACAAGATCACACAGCTTTATAAGGATGATCAGAAAAAAGGTACATTGCAGCCTATGCTCCCTATCTTGGCTCCTATTGAGTCACAGGTTCATACAATCATTAGGACTTTGTTCGATGAAAGTGTTGTCCTTGACAATATGATTGAGGACGGCCACGCAACATCCGTGCATGAGAACAAACTGAATGAAAACTTCAAGAAGAAGGAGTTTCAGGAACTGTGGAAGAACATAAACCATATGTATGTTTACACGGTGCATTACGATAGTGCGGAACTCATTGAAAAGGCCATCAATTCAATCAATGCAAACCTGTTCGTCACAGAGCTGAAGTACATCTTGACTACAGGCGATCAGGAGTCTGTGGATGAGTTTGGCAACATTTCTACAAAGACAAAGACACTGAGCACTGTAAGTACATCAACGGTGAAATACGATCTCGTGGGTGAAATTGCCCGCAGAACAACGCTTACACGTAAGACAGCCTGTACTATCTTGAAAGGACTGCGTCCAAGTAAGCTCTCAATGTTCAAGAATAACCCGGAGGAGTTCATCCGTAATGTAAGCAAGCTTATCAAGGATGAGAAAGCGACAATGATTGTTGAGCACATCAAATACAACAAGCTTGAAGATACGTACGACAGCAGCATCTTTACACAGGAGAAGAGTTCGCAGCCTATTACCAAAGCTTATCTCTCTTCCAAGTCCATTCAGGACTATGTGTTCACCGATGGCTATGCTGAGGAAAGTACGGAAAAGAAATTCGCCAAAGCACTTGACGCAGCTTCTGAGGTGTGTGTATATGCTAAACTGCCTCGTTCTTTCCAGATTCCTACCCCAGTAGGCAATTATTCCCCGGACTGGGCGATTGCATTCAATAAGGGTACTGTGAAGCATATATATTTCATTGCCGAGACAAAGGGCTCTATGGACTCAATGCAGTTGAAGCCTATTGAGAAAGCAAAAATTGAATGTGCGGAGAAACTCTTCAATGACGTTTCTAGCTCAAATGTGCGTTATCATAAGGTTGATAGCTACGAAACGCTGTTGAATATTATGAAAGACATAGACTAATCAGATATGGTACAGATTGACCAGAATAAGCTTCAGGCCGCTATTGACGCTTATAAAAAGTATTTCCCTACAAAGATAGGCGACGAGATTTACAAGTGGAAGGCAGTTAAGTGTTTCCAAGATAATTGGGATATTGACGCAGAGGACTTTGCTGAAATGTTCTGGGCGGCAACTGGAAAAACAGAAAACCTGATTACATCCATCAACCGCTTTCCAAGGAAGATGCTGTATGAGTTTGCGAAACTTGAACAGGAGCGTGTACGTGATATGTTCAAGGTGCTCTTCGACGAAAAACTTGAACTAGAGCAGAGGATTCGTGAATTCATTAAGGAGGCTGAATCGCTTTGTGGTAAGCATTTTCCAGGCAAAATGCATTATCAGGACTTGAACTCTATCTCAACGTATCTATGGATGAGGTATCCTGACAAATACTTCATTTTCAAATTCTCTGAGGTGAAGAGGGCAATCAGTGTTTTGAATGCTAATTTTGAGGTCAAGAAGGGTGCCAGCATTTCGAAGGTCACAAGTGCCTTTGAGATGTTTGAACTGATGGCAACAGCATTGAACCAGGATGCTAATACCAGACCAATGCTCAATGCGGTTCTCACAAACGACTGCTACAAGGATGAGTCGCTGCACACTATGACTGTTGATCTGACCTTCTTTATCAGTCGCTATTATAACGAAGCCCCTGCTCCTTCTGCTAAAGCTGGGAAACAGCGCACATGGATGTTCTCACCTGGAGAGCAGGCATGCACATGGAATGAGTGCTTAGCGAATGGAGAGATGTATCTAGGATGGGATGAAATTGGCGACCTCACCCAGTATGAAACACGAGAGCAGATGACTGCCAAGATGAAGGAAGTCTATGATGCAGACAAGACATATGTCAACAGCAGTTTGGCCACATGGGAGTTCGCAAATGAGATTAGCGTCGGCGACATAATCTACGCACGTAAGGGCCGCTATTGCATTCTTGGCCGTGGAGTTGTCACCGGTGACTATCACTATGAGCCATCACGAGAACATTATCAGCATGTAAAGTCTGTCAAATGGGAGATAGTGGGTGAATGGCCCACAGAGTACCCGCATGCTTTAAAAACATTGACGGAGATAACTCAATATCACACTTATATTGGGAAACTTGAGGCCACATTAAAAGGAGATGTCGTGCCGGAGGATGACTGTCATTACTGGTGGCTTTGCGCAAATCCCAAGGTGTGGAGCATTGCAGAGTGGCCACTTGGAGATGAACAGGAATACACTCTTCTGAATGAAAACGGTCATAAGCGCCGCATATACCAAAACTTCCTTGATGCGAAGGCTGGAGATAAGGTGATATGTTATGAGACTACTCCAACCAAGCAGATTATCGGCCTAGCTATTGTTTCACATGAGCAGGATGGCATAGTAATCACCTTTGAGAAGCAGGAAACACTAACATCTCCTATCGACTTTGTTCAGTTCAGGGATATGCCAGAACTGAAGGATATGGAGTTCCTCCAGAATCCTAATGGCAGTTTCTTCAGACTCACCAAGGATGAATATGATTTCATTATGGACCTTATCCGCGAGTCAAATTCATTGGCTGGCGTAAAAGATGAGTACGAGAAATACACCCGAGAGGATTTCCTTAAAGAGGTGTTCATGACTGAGGAGAATCTTGATGCGCTCGAGCAGCTTGTCAAGACGAAGAAGAACGTCATACTGCAGGGTGCTCCTGGTGTCGGCAAAACATTCAGTGCAAAAAGGCTTGCATACATGATGATGGGATGCAAGGATGATTCACGCATAGGCCTTGTTCAGTTCCACCAGAACTATTCTTATGAGGACTTCATTATGGGGTACAAACCTTCCGGAGACACATTTGAATTGCAGAGAGGTCAGTTTTACAAGTTTTGCATCAACGCTGCGAACAACCCGGATAAGGACTATTTCTTCATCATCGATGAGATTAACAGGGGTAATCTCTCCAAGATATTCGGAGAACTTCTTATGCTGATTGAGAAAGATTACCGTGGCGAGAGACTGACCCTCGCGTACAAGGATGAGAAGTTCTTTGTGCCTAAGAATATCTTCATCATCGGCATGATGAACACGGCAGACCGCAGTCTTGCCATGATTGACTATGCACTGCGCAGACGATTCAGCTTCTTTGACATGAAACCGGGATTCAATTCCACCGGCTTCCAGGAATACATGCACAAATTCAACAATCCTCACTTTGAGGCATTGGTCAATGCTATAGTTGAACTGAACAAGAAAATCACCGATGATGATTCATTGGGCGAAGGCTTTGAAATTGGCCACAGCTATTTCTGTGGCCAGACTTCTGTAACAGATGCTTGGTTGAAGTCTGTGGTTAAATACGACATTATCCCGATGCTTCAGGAGTATTGGTTTGATAATAAGTCTGAGTTGAAGATTTCCGGAGATAGATTGCTGGCAGTACTGAATGATTAACGACAAGGGCATACTTATCCGCAATATCTATTACATGCTCTCTTATGCTTTTCAGGAGCTGAAGAGACGTAATTATGAGGATATTGATAAGGAGGATTTCGAGCGCGTGCAGGATTTGTTCGCGGAGATTCTCTATAAGGGTATGTCTATGCAGTTAAAGCAAGGATTGTATCGAGAGTACATCGAGAAACATGACACACTCCCTCTTTTAAAGGGTAAGCTTGATATCCGAGAGACAATCAGGAACCGTGTCCAGAGGAAGAGTGTGCTGAGTTGTGAGTTTGATGAACTGAGCGAGAACAATATCTTCAACCAGATTATTAAGACAACGGCGTGTATTCTGGTGCGCGAAAAGACGGTTTCAAGGATTCGAAAGCTGCAGCTCAAATCTCTGCTCCCTTTCTTTGATGGCGTTGACGAGGTCAATCCATTCACAATCCGATGGAATATGCTCAGGTATCAGCGCAGCAACCAGACGTACAAGATGCTGATGAACATCTGTTTCTTCGTCCTTGAAGGCATGCTGATGACAGATGAGTCGGGTGCTTATAAAATGGCCACATTCTCAGATGAGCACATGAACAGGCTGTTTGAAAAATTTGTGCTTGAGTATTACAAGGTTCATCATAAGGGAGTTTCAGCAAATACTGAGCATATTGAGTGGGATATCGACTTGGAGAAGTCATCAATGATTGATTTCCTTCCAGCTATGAAGACCGATATAACATTGAGGAAAGATAATCACGTTCTGATTATTGATACGAAGTATTACGGCAGCACACTGCAATATAACTTTAACAGGGCAACCATTCATTCCAATAACCTGTACCAGGTGTTCTCGTATGTAAAGAACGAAGATAAATGCAACACTGGAGAAGTAGAAGGTATGCTCCTTTATGCAAAAACCCAGGAGGAGATTTCACCGGATCTTGATGCCGTTTTTGGTAAAAACAGGATTCGCGTCAAAACACTTGACCTAAATAAGGAATTCATAGACATAGCTGAACAGTTGGACAATATTTATAAATCTTCGTTTGAATAGAGTCATGGTAGGCAAATACAAAGTCATAACCCTGTGTGGTAGTACACGCTTCAAGGATCAGTTCCTTGAGGCGCAGAAGCGCTTGACTCTAGAGGGGAACATTGTCATCAGTGTGGGGCTCTTCGGACACTCCGGAGATGATGAAGTGTGGACCGAAGGCACCAAGGAAATGCTGGATGACATGCACAAACGCAAGATTGATATGGCCGATGAGATTTTCGTCATCAATGTGGGCGGATATATCGGCAGCAGCACCAGGAGCGAGATTGAATATGCCAAGAAGAATGGCCGCGAAGTAAGATATTTAGAACCAACACTGTAAAAGATATGAACCAACCCAAAGTGGTCCTTGCGCTGCGTCTGATGAAGATGCTGCAGAACAATAATACGCTGACGATCGATGAGATTGCGGCGCAGTTGGAAGTTGTACCCAGGACTATATACAGATACATTGACACTTTCAAGGAGTCTGGCTTTACTGTGATCAATATCACTGGGAATATCTACAGCCTCGTTGAGATGCCTCAGCCGTCGCCTGAGTTCGATAAGCTGGTGTATTTCAGCGATGAGGAGTCGTATCTGGTGAACAGTCTGATAGATGCTTTGTCGCCTACAAATGCTCTGAAGGCAGGGTTAAGGAAGAAGCTGGCTGTGATATACGACAACACCGGAATCGAGGGGTTCGTGGACCGCAAGAGCAATGCTGCTCATGTGGCCAACCTCCGGAAAGCAGCTCAAGAGAAGAAAATGGTCATCCTTCATAATTACGAGTCTGCGAATAGCAATGTGGTTCGTGACCGTCTCGTGGAGCCATTCGGATTTACCAATGACTTCATCGAGGTCTGGGCTTACGATACCGAGAGTAAGAGCAATAAGCTCTTCAAGGTGCAGCGTATTGGTGAGGTAGAGATTACTGAGCGAGCCTGGGAATATGAAATCAGCCACCGCAAGCAGGGGAGAGATATATTCCGTATGACGGGCTATGCCAACTCCCGAGTTCGCATGCAGCTGAGTGTAAGAGCAAAGAACTTGCTCATAGAGGAGTATCCGTTGGCTGAGAAGGAAATCACCAGAGACGGTAATTTCTGGATTCTCGATACCGTAGTCAATGACTTTGCCGGTATATGTAGATACTATGTGGGCCTTATTTCTGAGATTAAAGTTTTGGAAGGTGATGACTTTCTTGAGTATGTGAGAGCATACATGAAGAAGTACATTAATAAGCATTTGATTATCAACAAAAAAGCCCTCTGCTTAATTGCAGAAGGCTGTACACCTTGTGTATATATAACTAATTGAGTAACAATAACCTACGTGGTTTTATTTGCCTACGGTGTGAAGGAACTATGCTCGGAATTCATCAAAACTCAATTGCGAGAGATTAAGGTCGTTCTTGACTCTGTCACTATATAATTCTATATATCCCTGAACCTTTGCTGCAGGAGTTTGATTCTCTCCATTAAGGCATCGAAAGCCATAGCTTCGCCATAGATGTAGCCATTGACCATGTTGTCATTGTAATCACGCCTATATGCATCCAGCGTTTCGCCTTCAGGCACGAACTTGATGGCAGCAGGGTAGTCCAGATCATAGTTGACATAGCCAAGGTGATAAAACTTGCGGCGGTGCTCCACAATGGCCTGGTATAGGGCAGTGTCTTCCAGAGCGGCTTTGCCATAGTTTGTGTCCATCAGTTTTTCGAGATCGTAAAGATGGCGGCTCATCCGTCTGGAGCGAGGTTTCTCTTTTTGGAATTCCTCGTTCAGCAGGAAGGCCTTTTCAAGAAAAGTCCTGGAAGGCGTAACTGTGCGAATGTCCACAGATAAGGCCTCATCAAGTTCCGGAAACTGGTTGTGTATGAGCGTAGTTATCGGTTTCGCTTCAAACGGCTCTGACATCGACAGGCAACTGATCTCGATCTTCACTCGAGGCAGGATATCGCCGTCATACGCGGGGAAGACGCTGTCATAGTTGACAAGGATAACAGTGGGATCACTATCGGCATCAATTGGCTTAGGACCTTCTGCCGCAGGCTGTGTGGTCTGATTCTCGACACTAAACCCAACAATACCCATCTCCGAAAGACGCTCATCCAGTTCTTTTGACAGCGTGCCATGGATATACTTGCGAGAAGCTTTGCGAAGATTCTTGAGCTGCGTGTTATTTTCAACGGCAGCACAAGATAGGTTCCTCACTTCAAGGAAGAATTGCCGGCCAAGAGACAGGTCTATGTCTTCACTGAAACGCTCAATGATTGGCCATCCCTTGCTGATGGATGTGCCGCCTTTTTATGAGCAGTAAAAGATTATGTGTAGTCTTTCTTTGTAAGTGTATGAACTCC
>OGDF01003907.1_pt1 | contig 17589 bp, 17 predicted proteins | sample 1570141 | NCBI WGS metagenome assembly OGDF01 (sample SAMEA4370581, study PRJEB24528) | human gut metagenome | reverse complement strand
ACTATGGTACCGGAAACAAAAAACACCTGCGAACAGGTGTTTGGAAAAAGATTGAGAGAACTCCGCAAGGAGAACGGCTACACCATCGAGCAGTTTGCAGATATGGTGGGTATTTCTAAAAGTACGCTGGGTTATTATGAGAATGACAAGCGTATGCCGGATATTGAGATACTCGCAAGGATTTCAAATGTGCTGAATGTAAACGCAGACTACCTTATTGGCAGAACGAACACAACAGCGCAGAAAGGAAAGATGAAAACTGTGTGCGAGTTTACGGGATTGTCCGACCAGGCTGCGGAGTATTTGTCAGAGCTTGTGGAAAATAGGGACTACGCAAAGCTGTCTGTAATCAATCATCTGTTCAAGGAGCTTTGCGAGGATTATAGTTTCTACTGCCATGAAAAGAACGGCGGGGAGGAAGCGGCTTCAAGCATTCTCGGTGCATTGTTCTATTATTTTGAAAAGTGCTGTTATTCGGAAAATGCATGGGAGGAATTTGTTGATATAGGCGCCGAGGAACGGAATCGTGTTCTTAGGACAGCTTACAAGCAGTATCTGCTTGACTTAGTGACGGAGGCGGTTAAGAATAGTGCTAAGGATTATGCGGAATATTATATGCCAAGGGAGTGAAACTACATATACAAAATCGACCTTGAGTTTTTGTGCTCAAGGTCGATTGAATTAATAATCATCATAGATTATTCTGATAATTCAATAGTCATAGTGTTATTGTTTTCGTCGCAATAAGAAAACGAATTGTTGTTGATTACAACACTTTCAACATTTATTATCAGCGGAAAGAATTCACCGTATTGTCCTTCAGGGAAGTACAAATCTAAGATTTCTCCGTCAAATTGGAATAGTGTTGCATAGTAAGCGATGTTGCCTTTGATAGAAATTGGAACAGCCACCAATATAAATACAGGGAAAACATCAGTTTCGCCAGCAATTAACTTGAATTCACTACCTTCAGGTATTTCATTATATGAACCAATTCCTAAAGCAGGGCTTGCTACCTGTCTTTCATATTCGTTATTATCCGAATCTATCACTTTAAGCGTAATTTCATGTGTGATTTTTCCGTCAGGAAAAACGCCATAGCCTAGCTTTACACTGTAGTTTTGGGTACTTATTGATATTTCCTTATCAGTTGTTTCTGGGAATTCCGTTGTTGTTTCAGAAGTAGCGTTAGATGATATTGCTGATAATTCAGTTGCTTCATTGCTGTTAGTGATAGTATTGCTATTATCGGAAACCCTTTCACAACCACAGTTGAACATTAGTGCTGCCGCCAATAACAATGAAATGTTTTTTCTCACATTACTCATCTTATCCACCTACTATAATCCAGCTATCTTTATTGTTTCTGATAGCACCTAGCAATTCATCATATGTCACAGTATGTGTTCCTCCAAAGGAAGATGAACCTCCGCACACTTTTGAATTAAATGGATCAACTATAGTAACAGTTCCTTTTAAATCATTAATTTGAGAAATTGCAACATAGTGTGCATATGATTTGTTATTATAATATTCAAGATAAGATGTATCGTTGAGATTAACAATAGGTACTACGCTATTTTTTAAGCTATTTCTAAGATAATTCATAACGTAATCGATGTTAATAGATGTTACACAAATTGCGCTGTTATAAATATCATCAGAATAATAATTGGCTCCATAGACAATTTGATATGCCTGTCTTGTGTAAGATCCATAATAGTTTTCGATGCTTTCTTTTACTTCTGCTTGTTTGTCTGAGTTTTTATTTGAAGACGTGTTTGACAAAGCGCCATTACCAATGGCCGCTTCAAGAATTGCCGCAATACCACAGTTTGATGACTCTGACTGGGCAACATAGGGAACGGTGTAGTTTGAATAATAAACCCCATTTACCAAACTGTATGTAGAATATTCAGTAAATGAGGACATAAGAATTCTAAGATTATAATCAAGCAAATCCACCGCTTCTTCAGTGTCAATATTGGAAAGCTCGATAAAGTTTTCTGTGCCAATTATTGTAGAAGCAGTTTCTGTTATCTCATACTTGTATTCGGGAAACCGATGAAGATAAGAATTTACGATTTCATCAATTTCATTCGAGAAAACTGATGGAAGATTTGTGTTACAGTGAAAGGCATTTAAATTATCGGATTCTAAGGACGAACAGCCTCCGTCATATGTTGTTGCCATACCTGATATTGTTAAAACAGATGTAGCAATCATTAGGGCTGAAACAGTTGACATTATTCTTCTTGTATTAATCATTGTTATTGTTCCTTTCACATTATTCCAACATCCGGTAAGTTGGATAATGAATTGTTATTTTAGTGGGAAATCGCATGCATATCTGCCGGACGCTATGAATGCGATCAATTTTGTGTGTAACTCTTTACTGCTTCTTTGCTAGGTCAACAACCTTAACATAAGTTCTGAGCTTTGCTGGCATCTTTGGCTGATAGCAATCAAACCACGAAGCGGCTCCGCATGCCTTCTTTGCGGTTGCAAGTGCAACATTCGCTGTAAGATTAAGCATAACAGTTTTGATTGTGTTTTTCAATTTTTGTCCCTCCTTCCACAGAATAATCCAAGCAGCATTAATGCAGCAACGAAAAATAGAGTGAATGCTATATATCAACTGCTTTCACAACATAATGTGCTCCTGTAAATGTATCACCGATCGTTTCAAAGTTGAAGCAGAACACTACGTTTTTATCATTATCTGTGATAGAACAGCTATCCTCATTAACAGAAAGATTTTCAGACAATTCGGTCACAATAGCCATCTGTTCTCCGCCTATCGCGGAATAATCTCCCATTAAGCACGGATATACTATTTCGTCCTTTATCGCATAAAACGCAGCCAAAGAATTGTTTTCGCTGTCGTAATAGCGAAATAGAATGATATAGTTTTCTCCAAAGCGATATAAGTGTAAATAATCTGACAGCTTATCAGTGTAAAGCCAATAACCGCCCTGTCCTAATCCGTTGAATTCCGCTGGTGCTTTGTAAGTTTCACCAATGGTTTCTCCATCCAAATATGCAATTTCCAAATCAAAGCAATTGACCATTTGGGAATAATTTTCAGTATCGGTACTAACATAATTGCCGATCAACAGTACAGAAAAATCATCAGATTGTTTTGCAGCAAACAGAACATTCTTTGCTCCCTGAGCCTCAATCCCCCTTTGTTCTTGTGGTATATCGGGAATATCTGCGGCTTTGAAATCGCAGTAGTCTGCCAGGAGCATTGTGTTTTTTTGTTCATCTTTTTTGACGGGAATTATAGTCGAGGGTTCGGAATTATCTTCTATCTGCTTATCATCGGAGTTTACCGATACATTGCTATCCTGATTGCTGCTTTGAACGACAGAACTGCATGAAGTAAGCAGTATTACCGCAGAAATTGACAGCGTGGGCATGAGTTTTTTTCTCAAATTGTTTATATATTTATTCATATATATACGACCCTTCAGATACATTGGTAAACACCGAAATCCACCCATTATAATTAACCAGACTTTCAAACTCACTCATGCTGATTGTATGAGAACCTCTGTAGGCTGAATCGTAATGTGGATCAACAAGTGTAACTGTATTGCTCGATAAGTTTACCTTTGAAATTGTAACATAGTGGGTAAAACTGTGACCTGAATAATAATTTAGGACTGAGGTGTCATCTATTCTTATTATAGGAGCAGCGCCACAAGAAAGACTATAAACAACAAAATCTATTGCCTTGTCATAAGTCAAACTTGTAAATGCTTTTGTTTTGTATGTATATGTTGTTGATGTATAATAATCTTTCATATATGCCGTAAGTTTGCTGATATTGGTGCCAGAGGAGTTTGTTCCCATTTCATTGCCTGCTGTATATATTGCAAGTGAATTCTGATTTTCTGCAATGTTAGATAGTTTTCCGTTTCCAATTAATGCTTGCAAGGCAGATGCAGGTCCACAATATGTGCGTAACTCTTTACCAGTACCCGGATGATAACAAAGTTGATTTATAGTCGGTACGGCAACGGAGTAACTTTTGGCTCTTGTTGTGTTAAATGTTCTTGATGTATCTATTGCATCCATAAGTGAATCTTCAATAATCTGAAATGCAATTGCCCCTTCATTTTCAAAACACTGAATAAACTCTGTGCTTGATGAAATAGTGTCAACAATTTCATCAATTATTTCTGCATATTCGGGGTACTGTGCCGTATAGATACTTTTTACGTTGTCAGCGCAACTCGTCAAACTGTTATTAGAAGCAGTCGTACTACTTAGCTGTGTTTCAGAAATTTCAAGTGCCTGTGTGTTGACAGTTCCGAATGCTGTTGTTGCTATGAGCAGTCCAGCAGTGATAAAAAAGTTAACTGTTTTCATTCTTGACCTCCTTAAAGTCAATTAAAATTGGTTAACAAAATCCCTTTGCATAGAATAAACATTTGGCGTTAAACGCTTTTTCGTTGTCTTAACACACCGAGAAAAAATGGAACATAATGACAGCCACTAGCTGCCATGGGTGAAGTGCTGATCTCAAGTATCATTTACACATTTCCTTAAGTGATTTGGGCTCTTTCGGCTGATAGCAATCAAACCACGAAGCGGCTCCGCATGCCTTCTTTGCGGTTGCAAGTGCAACATTCGCTGTAAGATTAAGCATAACAGTTTTGATTGTGTTTTTCAATTTTTGTCCCTACTTCCACAGAATAATCCAAGTAGCATTAGTGTTGCAACGAAAAATAGAGTGAGTGCTACTATATGATAAAGATTGCTATGAAGGATGTACATAATCCCCATCACAGCAAACCATACCGTCATCTCAACAATACTGATTATTTTGCTTCGTTTCTTTTCCTGTGCTGAAAGCAATTTATTTGGATTCTCAACAGGTGCAAAGCTACATACAACAATCAAGCTAAACAGATACAAAATAATCCAAAAATAATCTTGTATACCAGATAATAGGCAGTCTGACAGAAGAACAAGTACGAGAACGCAAATAAAAGTTATTTTACAGGTTAGGTAACATTTTGCATGAAATCCACCGCAAAATAGACGAGTAAAGCAAAAGACTATATAAAACGTTAGCGTTTCAAAAAATCTGTTGAACAATAATCCTATAACTACTGTAATTATAACGCCAAGAAGAGTAGAAACACAAAGCTCTAATCCATATTCGTAAACATCACGGTGTTCTTCTGAGATTATTTTTTCCTTGATAAAAGAATCAGCTATTATGTGGCAAAGCTTAGTAATCATCATAGATTACCTCCTATTGTCATTATTATAGCTGACCCAATATTAAATTTCAATATCCATATCACGAACGGACATTTTACAGAATAAACGGACTTATTTCGTGATTAAAAGGCATATTTCAACGATAAAATTATTTCCACTCTCCTTAAAATCGACAGTTCCGTTATACTTTCTGGCAAGCTCACGAATTGATTAAATTACAAAGCCGTGTGCCGATTTGTTGACCTTACTAGTAGCCAATCTCGGATTAGCTGACAGCACTGAATCTGATATAGTGTTTTTTACTATTATGTATAGAAAAGTCTTCTGGCGGCTGATTATAAGTTCAATCATCGGTGTATCTGCACCATTGCAGCCTTCTATTGCGTTATCAAGCAGGTTTGAAATAAGAATGCTCATATCAATTTCATTGATGTTGCCGAGCATTGTGTCAATACGGAATTTTGTGTCGATTTTCTTCTTCTCACACTCGGACAGCTTGCTGTTTACTACTGCGTCAATGACGGGGCTGCCGGTCGCTATAATTCCGGCAGAGGTGTCTATTTTTTGATTGAGAATGCTTTCGATATAGCTTTTGGCGCTGTCAATTTTGCCGCTTTCAAGCAGCACTGCCGTAGTTGTAAGGCAATGCTTCATATCATGACGCAGTGTTTTTATTTTTGAAAATTGCTCTTGAACATTTGAAACGAGCTGCTCCTGTGCAGCGAGATTAACCTGTGTTATTAGGTTTTCCTCGTTAATAACGCTGTCGCGTTCCATTTTACTAAGCAGAGCATATAGCAGAATATTCAGCACAGCAATCATAATATAAATGAGCAGAAATTGGTTTTCCGAATAACCTGATGTGCGGGATATATTCCACAATGATACAGCGATTACCGATGATACGCAAAAGCACGAAAGTTGAATTATCCACTGAAATCCGCTTAGCAGGTAATGATTCTTTCTTCTGACCTTGACAAGTGCCTCGCAGATAAGAAAAAAGGCGGATTTTGTGATAAAAAGTATTGAAAATCTCAAATCGCCGCCCGGAGTTGTTAATTCTTCGGCTGAACAATCCGAGAATGCTTTAAAAGCGTTTACCGTAATCATATTTATTGGGAGAATAATAATTGTTGGGGTAACTGCTGTCAGCAGCTTTTGATATAGCCGCCCTTTGAGAAACAGCATTGAGTACAAAATAATCAACACCAACAGAATAATAAGCGATAGGATTTCAAACCCCGAAAGCTGGCTTAAGAGTATATTATCCGCCGCAAGCAAAATAAAAAAAGCAAGGGATTTCAAGAACTTAAGCCTATCGTTACGAAATCCCAAAAATTGATTACAAAATCTCACAACTACACAACATTCGATAACAGAAGCGAGAATTTCGATTATGTAGTTCATATCATACCTCGCAAATAGCTCCTAAGTTTATTTCTAACTGTTTCAATTTTATATTTTGAGAGGGGAATAACGGTGTTGTCATCAAGAATGACCTGCTTTTGCTCAATCGAATTGATGTACTTGCAGTTGACGAGATAGCTTTTGTGGGTTCGGACAAAGCTATGTGGTACAAGTCTTTTCTCAAAGTCGGACAAACTCCCATAACATTCAATTGCGTCAGAATTCATAACGTTAATCCTCAGCCAATGCCCGTAAATCTCTATATATTCAACATCATTCAAATCAAGAAAAACATTTCCAAAACTTGTTCGTACTTCAAAATTCCTCGCCGCTGTGCGTTGGATATATTTTTCAGCCGAAGCCTTTACTGTTTCTGGCAGCTCAGCAGTTATGTGGTTCTTTCGGATAAAACGAAACGGCTGAAACTTAAAAGATGAGTAAACCAATTCATCGTGAGAAGTAACAAAGACAATGAGTGATGAATTGTTCTTGTTTATTCTCTCGGCGATTTCAAACCCATTTATAGTCGGCATATCAATATCGAGAAACACAATATCGAACGGCGTTTTCTCATGCTGTGAAAGGAAATCAGCTCCATTTTCAAATACATCAAGGGAGAAATCAGCTTTGGTTTTACTGAACTCCCTACCTATCTCCTCGCAAAGAAAATCCAGCGTAACTTTATTGTCGTCACATACAGCTATTCTCATACAATCACTTCCACGTATAGTGTTATTTGTCATCATTCTTCTTGTGTCATCGATTTATAACCTTTTCAGCCTCCGAAATAAGCTGCACGATAATATCTCCAGTGTTCCAATATGCGGCAAGCAGTTCGTTGTTCATGGCTTTGATTACATTTTGCCGTGATGCATTGAGTATGCCTTTAATTTCGTTTACAAGCGGATTGGTAAGCTCGTATTCCATATAAACCTCATTTCTTTGATTAGACACGTTGTCTTAATATATAATAATTATATCATAAATCAGATCAGAAATCAATTGCTATATCACACTTTTTCAAGCCATTTAACATAAAACATTATCTCAAAAAAGAAATAACTCTCGGACATCTCGAAAATTTTCGAAATATCTGAGAGTTTTTTCGAATTATCGGTCGTCCTTTGTTCCGTTCGGTACGTTCAACATCAGAGGGTTTCCAGGGTATATCAAGATTATGCAGCGCCGCCAGCTTTGTCTGAATATTAGCGCCTGTTCTCATTTTGCTTGTACTTGCGAGAACAATACGCTTTGTGCCGGAGCGGAGCTGTGCGTACATTTCGTTGCGCTGTTTCTGCGTTGCTACGTCGCCGGCGGTGCAAATCTCGTTTTCGGGAATACCGCGCCGTGCAAGCTCCTGCTTGAGGTAATCGTACACGGAGAATTTCCCATCATCGGAATTAACGGCGATATCGCAAAAGATAGCCTGCACTCCCTTTTGAGCGGAGGTGCGGTCATATATCTCCATGATTTTGTCAATGCAGAGATTTACCTTGCTGTCGGGATAGTTTTCAGCGTTTGGTATTACGCACCGTGCGTCCAGACCGAGCAGGCGCGCTTCTCCCGTGATTTTCAGCATATTATCCTTGCTCGGATCCACAGCTCCGCTGTGAATCATTTCGGAGCGCTCAGCGAGAACCTTCATATACGCTTTCTGTTCATCGTTTGGATGTGCAACGATAGTCTGCGGCTTTCCTCCCTCCAATTTCGGAACAGGCAAATCAAGCATATCCGGCGTCCGTATGTCTGCGAATCCCTTGAACATCTGCATGAGTTCAGGGACATTGTTGAATTTAGCAAAGTGCTTTTTCGTGCGATAGCCGTTGCCAGTTGAACGAATTTAATGCAATATTTGAAAATGATGATAGGACAACCGATTTTCGACAAATTACAACCCCGCCGCAGATGCAAGCGCATAAACGGCGGGGGTTGTTATATTCCCTTGGATTCTTTCTATGATAATCAGGTTGCTATATTCTCAGTAGAAAAATTTTTCTATGAGTTCTTTCTGACTATCTTTCAGTTCATTAACGGAGTTACGAAAACAAATTTCTTGCTCGTCAATGGATTTTACATGTGGTTTAAGCCACTCAATTTCCTCAAAGGTAAATCCATATTTTAACATCCATATTTCTGTTGTATCAGTTGTTCCAAACTTTACATAATTAGCCATTCTCAGTGAACGTTCATCATTCGAATCCAAATAATATTCACGGAATATAGCATAGTAAATATCACTTAATTTGAAACCAATCATTTTATCCAAAAAATCATAGGTATCAAAAACAACTGTATCATAGTCTACATTTTTTGCGAGAATGGTATCGGGTATTTTGGGATGGTTTGGCAAGTTTTTGTTTGGTATTTCATTATAACCGACCATGTATTTGGCGGGTATAGATGCGGCACGTTCAGGATGCTTTCTTCGTTCGTTTACTTGTGCAACCCTTGCATACCTTAACTGACAAATATTTTTAAATGTTCTACCCGTGACTTTCCACAGCATTATTTTGATTGCTTCGCTTAGTACACTTTTCTCTGATACAACTAACGGACGTCCAAGGTAAGTTTCATAAAGATTATGAAATATTTCTTTGATTTCGTAAGTAATCTCTTCTGCGTTGATGATGTTGTCATCCACGAAAAGCATATCCAACAATGTTGGTATAAGCAGTTTAATCTCATCGGATTTTATTTTTTCAACATCCATCTCTGTCAGGTTATATTCATCATTAAACGTTCCATTTATGATTGCATCTTTAAATTCTTGATACGTCTCATCGATTTTTTCGTCTTTAATGTCTAAGTGAGATACCTCAGAAATTGGCTCGTTTTTTAATAGCGTTTTGCGCAACGATGTCATAGCGGATGTATGTACTATAACGCTACCTATATCAAAGACCTTGTTTGTTGTCGAACGCCCAGCTCGACCAATAAGATTCTTCACAGACAGTGATTTCGATGCTTCAAACCTATCAATGTAAACAATATCAAAAGGCATATTTATACCTTGTTCTAATGTTGAAGTAGCAAAACAGAATTTACAGAATCCTTTTTGGGTAAAGTGTTCAAGAATTAACCTTGCAGTAAGAGGAATGGACCCATGATGAGATACGATTCCGTGCATAAGGTTATCTATCATATAAGAATTGTAGTAATCTGTATTGTTTTTAGAAGCTCCTATGTATTCTCGAAGTTTTTCGATTAGCTCTAATGCCTCGGGGTCTGTGACTATAGGACAAAGGTCAAAGTACCTACTGAATCGCTGAAATATCCTTTTATCAAGAATCTGGGCTTTTGTAGCATATACCAACACACTACCACCATTTTTCAATGACTGTTCTATGGGGTCAAAAGAAGATGGTAACTTATGTTCGCCAAATATTTTCTTGTTAGTTCCAAAATGACAGAATTCTCCCGATTTCGGATTATGTGTATAGAAAACCTGTCCTACATTTTTCTGCTTGTATTGTCTTGAGAACGTTGATTCATCCAACTCAATGTTGTTCTTTTTCAATTGTGCTTGCGGATTAGATATAAAAGGATGGGCGAATATGAATTTTGCATTAGGAAACACCTTTAATGCACGTCGAACGATACTGTCAAAGTATATGCCACGCGTTGATTTTTCATCACTCAGCTGAGCTTCATCAAAAAGTATATATTCAATATTCAACCAAGCTTTGTTCTTAAACAATTCGCGAGCACGCTCTGGAGTAAGGATAAACACATTTCTTTTTGCATGTTTGATGTTAATGTGCTCAACAAATGTAAGAACATTAACTTCTCTGACATCTACAGTATCACACACTCTGTCGTAATATTCATTTATCAAAGCTCTTGAAGGAACTACGACAACAATATCCTTTTGTGACTTCATAATCACATTACGAAACACAAATGATTTCCCTGTACTTGTAGGAGCGGAAAAGCTAAAACACTGTTTCGAGTTAATCTGTTTTAGAATATCCGCTTGCATCGGTGTATAATTATCTCCCCAATGTTCTCTGATATATTGAGAATATATATCAAAGACTACACCTTGGAGTGTTTCTGGTGTTGGAGCTTTATAGAATAATCCCATTATTTCTATCACATTATTTTCAATAGTGCTGAAAAAATCGGGTTGAAAAATCTTCAAATACGAAACAATTTCTAGAACAACCGTATCTACCGGTCCATCTCGATATAAGCATTCCAGCGCATAGTTTGCAATTTCAGGTAGATTTTTCCCGCCTTTAATTTGCCGAATTAAATTGCCATTTTTTATTATCTCATTCATAAATTCACCGCCACTAATAATACCTCATCGTACGAGAGTAATGATTGAAAATCCGAACGACTTTTAATGTTACTAATAATGTTGTCTGAACTTGTTCTTTTAGCTGAAAATGCAGCGGCAAATCCTTTATTCCCATTGTAGGCTCTATGCAAAGCGGCTGCAGAACAGAACTGTTTTAGTTCCGGTAAATCTTCAATATCCTTACCGTTGTCAATGAAATCAACTATCTGCGGTAGGGCACTTGAATATGCGGTTGTCGTTGTAACATACTTTGATTCTCCGAAAATTACGGTATCCGTATCTATGTTTTGACTGTGAAAATCAAATCCCGGATTTCCGGACTTCTTTTTTCCAAGAAGTTCTGCCAAGGGGATATCCAAGTAGTGCAGTTGATTTACTATGGCTTCTCTCGCTAATTCCGATACGACATACTCGCCAGCATCCTTGGAGATTTTATCATCCTCAGATTTTGAAAACTTATCTTTGATATCTTCAATAGTTTTATTGGCTCTTGAGGTGAAGGCAGCAATTTCATAATCTTCATCAAATTTGCTAAGCCACGATAGATTCATTAATGCAGTTAATATATCTGATAACGTCATAGATAAATCTTCAGGGTCGATGCGAATAAATTGGACTTTTGCAGTTCCATTTGTTTCAATTTGCCTATGCTCAATTATCTTCAACTCAAACCCCTCTTTCCTTACTTCAAAACACTCCTTAGCAATCTCCAACAATCATCGCTGATATTATCGGAATAATCATCTGTGCAGATACACAACGCATCGCTTTTTTCGTCGTAGCGGACAATACCGCCTTTTAAGCCGTATCGTGTGAGATAGTCCTTCAGCACCTTGAACTTTTTTGGCGTATAAAGGTCTATGTCATTACTGTTTCCCGAACGGTCGAAACCACCCTTTGTTTCGATTATCCAAATCTCGCCCCGAACACTGATAATATAATCCGGGTAGAAATTTTTCTGTTTCTCGGAGTTGTCGGCATATACAATAGAAAGGTATTCGTTGCCCTTGTCACCGTTCTTGTAAAACCATTCAACGCAATCTGTTTGCTCGCAGAAATCCTCAAATCTGCGCTCGGGCGTAGAACGTTTTTCAGCGGAAGCTAAATATCCACTATATACATTTTTCTTCATTTCCGATTGGTCCTTGGCTGTTCCGTCATAGGTGAACAAGCAACTCTGCGGAATATGAAATTCCACCTTTGATACATTCTTCATATCAATTTGCAGCTGACTTAATTCTGCCGCCATAGCTTCACGAACTGTATGACGGATAAGGTCTGCGTTGTTAATAACGAAGGAATAGACAGCTCTCGGCTCAAGGGCGAGGATTTTCCTGCTGTAAGTAAAATTCTTATCGAACAGTCTTCGGATAATGGTGTTCATATAACTATACTCCATTCCGATTTCCATACCGATTCTGGCGATTTGATGGTGATACAAATGACCGTGTGTATGGGTGTTCAGCTGCTCGTAAACTACAACCTCGTTCATATCGGCAGCGGATAATTCAAGAGTCGGCGTTTCTCCCGAATAAGTATGACGGATTATTTCGTCCTTGAAAACAAAGCCTGCGGTCTGTAATCTTGTCATATTCTCCGATTTATTTCCGCCTGTTTTAAACTGTTTTTCAAAATATTCCGCAACTGCAGTAAGTGCCTTTTGCGGATTTCGTGTGCTTGATACCATTTTGCGCTGTTCGCTTGTCAATGTAATGCCCTTATATTCGTTTTTTAGGAAAAGCGTTACTGCATCCAGCGCACCTTTGCCAAGACTTGTTTTCACACCAGCGGTGAATTTTTCGTCAAAGGTGTAAAGATAACAGCTATCGAGAATATCACTGCCGTAATGCTTTGCCTCGGGCATACGTCGAATACGTCCTATTGTCTGAATTTCAAAGGTTTCGTCCATATTGTCACGGAGCTTTACAAGAATTTGCGCTCTCGGACAGTCCCAGCCCGTAGCAATTGCCTGTTTGATGATGACGGCAATAGGTTTTGCGTTGATTTCATCAATGCCGTCAAGGTTTTCGTGCATATCGGAGAGCCAAATGGCAAGCTGCTGATTTTCGTAGGTTATGCCCTGTGTTTCAAAATAACGCTCGATATCGTCCTGCATTTTCTCGGATTTATTCGGAATCTGCACCACAATCAATGGGTTTATATCCCTGCCAAGTGCCAGAAAAGCCGAACGGAGCGAGCGTTGTTTTTCAAGAGCCTTTTCAAGCAGGTAGGCGTTTTGGTCGGAAGTTTCTATATTCTGCGGAAAGTCCCCATTGATGATGAGCATTTTCTTGATAAGCCCTTCGGCAATAACATCATCTTCGGGAATGTCAATTACTTCGGCGTTCTTAATACCTTTCGGGGTAGCCGAGCAGCGTATTATCTTATCGGTGTGGAAATATTGAATTATCTCGTCCGCCTTTACCGTGTTATTCTGATGACTTTCGTCAACGATAACCACAAAATGCAATCCATCATTCAGAGCGTGTTCAATATGCTCAATGAAATTGGTGCGTTCACCGTCTTTCAATGCGTTGTTGCCCTTTTTGGTGAGCTTCTCCCAGTTGATAAAGCAGCAGTCATTCTCCTCAAAACCTCCCGTCATAACATCGGCGAGGAGTTTTGTCTGTGCGGCGTGGATATACTTGTCCATTTTAGCCTTGCTTTGTTCTTCCAAATTGCCCTTGCCGGGAGTGAGCCACACAAAAACAGTTTTCGGTACACTCTGGATATATTGCCACATAAAGTAAGTGAGAATTATCGTTTTGCCGCTTCCTGTGGGGCTTTTCAGAATAATATCCTGCACAGGTTTTTCCATTGCCTGAAAAAGAGATTTTACAGCATTCAGTTGAAACTGTTTCAATTCCATATTAACCCTCCTGCAAATCGCCGTAGTAGTAATCGGGGATTATACTGATTTCAATGCCGTGTTCGGCAAGAATTTTTTCCTGCCCTTCATCGGGCAGCAAATCGTGTCCCATATAAAGTTTGCGGCAGTTTTCACTGATATTAGAAACAAATTCGGCAAGTTCTTCATCTGTCAGCACGATTGCAATTTCAGCGTTGCCGATGAAGTTGATACCGTTTTCGAGTTCGACAAGTTCTCGTATATGGTGGAGAAGCTCGTCTGCATATTCGTAATACATACGCTCGGAAATGGGAACATAATCAACCTTGTAGTATTTAAGACTTGCGGCGTAATTTTCTTTATCAATAACCCGCTTGATACGTTCGTATGTAACATCACGGCAGATATTGTTTTCGTTGTTGGTGCAGAGGATAAATCGGCGGTTGCTGTCGGAGTGTTCTGCATTATACTTTAACACAGCGTGTCCTGTTGTTCCGCTTCCTGCAAAGAAATCGAGAATTATTCCACTTTCATTCGTAGACATTTGGATAATTCTTGAAATCAATCTTGTTGGTTTTGGATTAGTAAACACTATCTTTCCGTCAAAAATACCCTTTAATTCTCTAGCACCTTCTTGATTATGTCCAACTTCATCGCTTGTCCACCAAGTATCAGGAGTTCTTCCTTGCTGTACTTCTGATAAATACCTTTTTTTACGTGGAAATGATGTACCGTCTTTGCCAAACCAAATTCGATTTTCTGCAATTAGTGCTTTCATATTTTCTTCCGAGTAGACCCAATGTTTACCTTCAGGTACATTAAATACCTTGCCCGTAGGTCCGATTACATCATAATTACCATTTGTACGAACCTCATTCGCAACTAAATCACCGGATTGCCAAGCACCACGAGGGTCATTATCAGGATTTTTATATCTTCCGTCCATTTCTGCGGTTCTATCAAGAAGATTAAAATGTAACTGCTCGCTGTTTTTAGCATACACAAATACATAATCGTGATTTACAGATATGTATTTAGCATCATTTTTTATGCTATGGATTTTTTGCCACATACAAGATGTAATAAAATTATTAAATCCAAACACCTCATCACATATAAGTTTCAAGTCAGCAAATTCATTATCATCAATAGTAATAAATATGCAACCTGTTTCCTTAAGTAGCTTTTTGGCTAATTCAAGACGAACCTTAATAAAAGAGCACCATTTTGAATGTCTATAAAAATCTGATGCGTCTACCAAAGTATCGGAATAGGTAAATCCTGTACTCAATGTGTTATATGGTGGGTCAATAAATATAAGATCAATCTTTCCCTTATGAGTTTTCTCCAACAACTTCAGCGAGGCAAGGTTATCACCCTCAATAAGAAAATTCACATTGCCGTCGTTATCAATAAAGAGGTCTTTATCCTCGGTAAGTACGGGAGTGTGAGTGTCAAGCACCTCGTCAATTTCTTCTCGGTGTTCCTCAAAGATAAGACCGTATTTCTTGCCCCGAACATCCTTTTCAAGTTCCGACAGGTAGGCAAGCAAATTTCCCATGTTCTCGTCCTGCGGTGCAGATGATATATATTTACGGATTTCTCCGATTTTGTTTATAAGGTCGTCACGCTTTTGTTTCGAAATGTTGGTGCTCATATAAACCTCCCGAATGTACAAATATCCACTTTAATTATATCATATTGCGTTTGAAAAATCAACTACATTATGTCATTTTTTTCAAAACAAAACTCATCTTTGATAATGTTTGCTCTGAGTATGTATAGACTAACTTCTCCACACATACAAAAGTCCACCGAACTTTTCCTTACCCTACCGTATCTTCTTCGGAGAGGTCGCCACAAGCTTATTCTCACAACAACAGAACAAATATGCTCACTTTCCCCGTGCCATTTTTCGACCTTCAATCAATAAAGCTATACTCAATAGCCATATTGTTAAGCAGAGCTTCACAATATGGCATTTCGCAAGGGGTCTAACCCCTTGAACCCCGACCGTTTTCCCTAAGTCCAAACGTTAAATTGCCTTGCAACTCCAAATGGACTTGCAGAGTATCGAATGAAAAATTCTTTCGGCACTTTTATCCTAGTAATTTAGTATGCAATGTGAAAAAGTGTTTGGTTCTTTTAACCTAGCATTTTAATATGCAATGCAAAAATCTTTTTGAACTTGAATTTTGCCCTCCCGATGTTCCCCCGAACACCGAGAGGGCAATTTCTTTTTCAGCTTTGAACATTCACTCGTTCGGTTCGTTTTCTTGACGATATGCCTCGGCACTCGACCTCACATTCTCCGTCACTTGATTGAGCAACATCTGCTTGTACGCCGCCTTGAGTATCTCGTCTTTCTTTTCGTCACCTGTGTCGATAATCTCCACCCACTCATCTTGAGTAAGCGCAACCTTATCAAAATACAGGAACAACGCACCGAGAACACTCTCCGCAACTTCCTCGCCGTCCTCGTTTTCGTGAGCATAGAAAGCGTAGTCCTCGGAAAGTTCGTCGAACAGGTGATTGACCACAGACAGCTTGCCATAGTCCCTATTCTTGACAAGTTCAGCTAAATACTCAACAGCAGTATCGGACAGTCCTGTGAAATCGCAGACGGTTTTCATCTTGCCCCGCATAGCAGTTGTGTTCGTTTTGCCGATAAGGTAGTCCGCCGATACCTTCAGCACGTCGGCAATCCTTGAGAGAATTTCAATGTCGGGCATTCGGTTGTTGTTCTCGTAGTAACCTACCGTGCTTTTTGAAATCCCGACCGCTTCGGCAAACTGTTCAATCATGTAGCCGTTTGCCTTTCGTAATTCTTTCAGCCGTTTCCCGAATACCTCAACACAGGTGTTTTTGCTCTCCATAACGCCAAAATTCCTCCTCTTTTGAAATCAAAAAGAATATATTTGTGGAATTACAAGAAATATCCCACAAATGCCTTGACAACGTGATTTTGAAATGCTATAATCAGTATCACAACCACAACAGCAATCTTTACAATCATAATACCACGATAATGATGATTTGTCAAGTGGGTATTTCAAATACAGGAGGAGAAGATGATGATGATTAAGCACAACACAGATATTCGCACAACAGCAAAGCAGAACGGAGTTTATCTCTACGAAATCGCCGAGAAACTCGGTGTGTCAGAGCCGACTTTCAACCGTTGGTTACGCAAGGAGCTGTCGGCAGAGCTGAAAGAAAAAGCAACGGCGGCTATCGAAGAAATCCGAAAGGAACACGAGGAAATGTAGAACGAGGAAAAGCCAAGTCAAAGCTGAAAAGAAAATTTCTTTTTCGGTTCTGCCGCTGTTTCAGCGTTGATGTGTCTGCAACAGCTGTTTCGGCTGCTTGCAAACAACAATGACGATTGCGGCGGTGATGAGGGTTTTAAGGGATTATTCCCTTAACGCAGACTATTTTGTAAATCGAAGATTGACAAAATAGGTAATGCGTTTTACCCATTTTGCGGATATGCAAGATGATAGTTTTAATGAAGATGAAGTCAATAGAAATAGCCATAATTATGATGATATTTACAATAATACCACAATAGAAAACCCTGCAAGGAGGAAATCACAATGAAAATAACAAAACCTAAAATCATAATCATACCGCATTACAGCGGCTCTCAGAAACCAACCGAGGTTTTCAAACGAGTAATTGCAGATCAAATCGAAAAGAAGTTAAGCAAGAATAAAAACAAACCGAGTAATTAAGCCGAATTACACCCAAAAAGCACTTGAAATAAACGGATAATTGATGTATAATGATGATA
>OGDF01003896.1_pt1 | contig 17632 bp, 17 predicted proteins | sample 1570141 | NCBI WGS metagenome assembly OGDF01 (sample SAMEA4370581, study PRJEB24528) | human gut metagenome | reverse complement strand
CCTCCCCGTATCTTGTAGGGAGAGTTTCGCTTCAACGTCTTCTCCAAATACTCCAAGTCCTTGGGACGGAGATGAGTGAGAGCGAAATCCACCTCATTCAGTTGTGACTGATTGCTCAGGGCGAGATGCTGAAGATTGTGGCACATGAAGATGTCTAAGCGACGCAACTTGTCGTTCTTGCTCAAATTCAAAGACACCAAATCTTCGGATCCATCAATATGCAACTCCTCCAAGAGAGGATTGGCAGAGAAATCCAACTTCTCGTTTCTTATCGCGCTGAAGTCGATGAACTCCAGCAAAGGATTTTTGCTTACGTCGAGCAATTGCCCACCATATCCCGAATATCCCAGGATACGCAAGCTAGGACATTCCGTGAGAATCACATCAAAGGTTTTCACCTCGAACATGCCACAGCCATCAAATCCGATAATGGCATCCTCCTCTTCCGAGCAGATGGTGATGGTATAGTTGACGCCCTTCTCAAGATAGGCATGACCTGCCTCCACCCAAGCCAACTTTTCGGAAGCAGGTTTCTGTTTACCTGTCACGACCTGTACCTTTCCATCGCCCCAAGCGATTCTTGCCTTGCTGCCTTGCTTCAGCATCAAGTGCAAGCCTACGGTTTCCCCCATTGTCCAGTCCAACGTCTGGATATTGATTGTAATCTGTGCCATAATTCCTTGTTTTATGTTTTCAGCTGCAAAGATAATGCAAACGAGCGCAATGAAAGCTTGCTTTCAAATTGCCGAGTGCAGCTTATATTATGCAAAATTACAGGTTAGGTGTGTCAAATCGTGACGCAAGCGAGAAAATTATCTCAAAAATCTTTGTATCACCTTGTACCAATAGTCCCAGGAATAGCCTACGGAAGGATGATTCACCACAAGAGCCTTAACATGCTTGCCACCAGGCATCATGTAGAAGCCATTAGGCACCCAAGTGCCTTCCACTTCCATGTCATTGCAATCCACCCAGTGAACATCAGAAATTTGCTCTTGGCGCCAGTGACCGCCAGGTAAATTGTTCCAAAGCCTCTTACCCCATACAATGATGTACTGAGGCTGATACTTTTCGATGACCTCAAAGAAAGCCTTCCCAGCCTGGTGATATTGCTCAGCAGTGCCAGCCTCACGAGGACCACCCATCGCTGCTTGCAGATAGTTGAAGAAGATGACCGAATTCCAGATCTTCAGCCTCATTGCTTGATTGGTCTCCTCTCCCACTAACGAACGCTCAAACTTCAAGAAAGTCCGCATCCAGTTTTGCCGTTCCTTATTCTCATTGAGATAATCCCCAAGCACCTGCTGCGTAAAGTTCATACACTCCCGATGTAGCTGGCAGTCGCCACAATCCGTACAACTCTCATCACAATAATGACTCTCGCCCAATATCATGATTCGCTTGCCGAATATCCCCCCGTTGGCATAATCCTTGCCAACGAAGGGTTGAAAGAAAATATTACTATTCATAGGCTATTTGTCAGTTTTATTCCTCTCATCGATGCTTTTCCATATCTTTCGATAAAAAGTCTTTTTCAAGCCAAACAATCCCCCAAAAAGAAATGCTATATTATATCCTGACGGATATGTATGCATACTGCCACACTTTGGGCATTTTACAGGAGCGGTATATACTGTACACCGCCACTCGCAGTCCATTCCCATGAATTTGTTTCCACAATTATCACAGGTAAACTTTGTCATTCCTCTAAACATAAGCAATCCTTTTTTAGAACAATGAAACTATCCAATCATAAGCCATGGTTCCCAAGCGAATGGCCCACGAAATCACCACATAAATCAACCAGCAAAGCACGACGATGAACACAGCCGTCCAGAATGCCTTCTTGTTCACCTTGTTGATAATCTCCTTATCATCCTCGATATACCCGGTAACCAATCTCAGATTCTCTACATACGAACGTTTGAATACATCCAGCACATCACCTATATAGAAAGGTATGGCACCAATCAGCACATCCATCAAGATATTATAGATGACAGCCAAAGTCAGCGGAATCGACTTAACCACGCAAAGACTGTAATAGATGAATGGGAATGCAAACACGCTCGTCAAAGCATCACCGATACCGGCAGGAAGGATGAAACCAAGGATAGGATCCAAGAACCACTTGTCCATATACTTCGCCGTACCTACCATCAGACGATATGATGGCATGTTCATCATCTTCTCACGTTTTGCTGCTTTTTTATCAGCTCTCGCCTGTTCTTTGGCAAGAGCCGCCTCTCGCTTTTGATCTTCTTTTGCGAAATCCATGCCCAAATCAGCCTGGGCTTGCTGTCTTCTTGAACTTTCCATACGCCTTATAATTCTATTTGTTTCTTACCATTTATAAATTCCGTGAACTCCTGTTCCGAAAGAGAAAAACCGCTCAAGTCGCTCATCAACTCCATAGCTTGCTTACGTTCCTCCTCACTGCCAGCCAGATTGATACGCTTGAACACCTCACGAAGATAAGCACTCTTGTTGTCTATCTTAGCCATTTCACGCTTAAACTCATCTGCATGTTTCTTCAACTCCTTATCGTAAGCAGCAGAAGCCAGCTTTCCGTTGAGCTGCTGCGCTTTGAGCTTGGCAAAGCTGTCAAACAGGGCGATACCTTTCTGTAAGGATTGTTCCATAGCACCAGTTACCTGCGCCAAGTCTTCCTCGCTATACTCAGCAGTTTTGTTCTGTTGTGCGGTCTTACCCTCTATCTTCTTATGGTCTTTCGTGTATGCTTCCACTCCGTCAAGCAGATTCTTAGCCATATCCTTATCGGCATGGAGATTGTCTGCCAACATTCCTGTAAACAGAGAAAGGTTCTGCTCCACATCAGCAGGAAGCTTGGCTGCCTCCCGATAATCAGGAATATCTACCGTATGCACCAACTTCTCATCAATCTTGCTCTCCATGATTTCACGTCCGAGTTTCAACATGGCAACCATATCACGAAGATGTTTCAGCATCTTCAACTTCAATTCATCAGAGCAAACTATCTTGCTCCTGATTTCCTTAGAAACCTTATCCAGCTCACTGGAGAGTTTGGCATACTCATTTTTGATACGGGTTTGTTCCTCACGATGCGATTCCAATTCCTCCTTATCCAACTTCAAATCTACCTGATAGCTCTCGTATTCTCTCACAAGAGGGAAGCATACCGCATTCCATTCGGAAAAGTCACGATAGTAGTTCTTGTTGGCCATACCAAAGGTAATCCAATTTAACAGGAAGAAAGGCTTGGAAGGCTTCTTCGCCTTCGCTTCCATATAGCTTCCTTGCTTTGACTCCAAGGTGGCGGTGATGTCATTAATCAGCGAGGTATAGACATCGATGTTCTGAAGATGGTCGTTCATTTCCATGTCCAGCGCCTTCATCTGCTGAAGCAGACATTTTCGTTGCTCCTCCAATGGACGAATAGTCTCATCCGCATACAAAGCATCAAGCGTCGCCTTCAAGTCAGAAGCCAACAGTTTTTCTCCATAACGCAAGAACACATTCGCCTTCGGGATTACCACATCATTGAGCGTTTTGCAGATTACCAACAATCGTCCCATATCAGCCTTGATGCGAGTGGCATCATGCTTCACGCTCATCTGGAAAACTGACAAATCAGACTTCAAACGATTAGCGCGTTCACTTGCTCCCATATAATGTTCGAGCATCGTCAATCCTGCCATCGCCAAGCCCAAGGACTTGTTGCCGTTCGACAACGACTTATAAGCTTGCAAAGAACCCTGCAAGGAAGTACGGAAACTATCAGAAATCTCACCAATCAAAGCTGCACATTTTTCCGTGAGCTTATTATATTCCAGCTCCACATACTTAAGCATCTCGTCCACATCCAGCCACTCTATTCTTTTAAAGTCGAACAAGTCTGGTGAAACCATCTTGATGGAGTCGCCATAGATATCAATCAGTTTCAGGGCATAGTCACGATAAACCGTCCCGATATCACTACGCAAGGAAGTAAAATCTTCGATGTTTCCACGAACGCTATCCTCAGCATAGTGATAAGCCTCCACCATCTTGGTATATTTATCAAACATGGTAGACGCCTTGCTTCTTACATCTTTCACGCCATTCGTACCCATGACAATATCAGCCATCTTCGACGTTCCCTTGGCAAGAACCAGGTTAAGGTTCAATTCCACCTGCTCTTTCAACTGCTCCAAAGCAGATGAAGACAACGCCAGTTCCGTCTCAGCTATCTTCAAAGCCTCCTCCTTGTTGCCTCGCTCCAAACTATCATTCAACTTGTATTCAGCCACAAGCGTTGTACGCGAATTATTGGAAACAAAAGCAATGGCGATATTACCGTTATCGTGGAAATATCTGTAGGCATCAAATACCAGCTTACTCACTTCCGAGGAGTCGGAAGCTATACCATACTTCTTCAGTTCAAAAGCCAAATCTGCACGAAGATACGTCTTGTTCTCCTTGCAGAGCTCATCAGCAATCGTCTTGATCGCCTGATATACTTTTTGATTATCAGCCATACTGTTCATCGTATTTATATTAATTTATTCTTTATCACTACCTACAAATGCCGATGCCTTCATAAAAGAGAAGGTTGCATCGACGAGCCAACCGATGCACGAACCGACTGTAGCTATCCACCAGGCAACATGATAACCTGTAGTACAATTGGTAGCCTTGAAAAGGACATCGCCGTCAAAGAGATGCCTCACCAGATTAGGCAGGAAGAACAATCCATGCGCCAAACCAGCTTGCCATCCATACAATTCCGTACCATTGATGTTGACAAACAATACTGCTGCCACTATAGCAACGATTGGTCGCCAGGGTAGGAACATGAAAATCATTACAAGAAACCCTATAATTTTATTCATTTTTCATTATACTTTATTTATGCTATGATTTCATCTATACAGACAATTATCTTTTAGATATTCAAGTTTCGCAAGCTCAGAAGTTAAAGGAGTTAAAGGAGTTATCGCTCCCTACGGTCGCTGAGGAGTTAAGACAACAGTCTTTTTGGCGTTGTTTTTAAGCAGCAAGACATACGTCTTAACTCCTTAACTTCCTTTACTCCTTTAACTTCCTGATATGCGAAAGTTCAGTTAGATACATCTTGTTGTTTCTAATCTCAGTTGGAGTAAGTTTCTCTTTACGATAATCCTTCAAGGAATCCTTCTGCACCTGAAATCTACTCGATTCTACGAAGATTAAACTTTTGAGAATTCTCGTCTCGCTTCTTTCTTCCATCCATTCTCTGCCATTAGCGAGAGAAGACATATACCAATACCTCATCTTAGCCCAAGCATTCCTTGTAGGTTGCGCAGTACCATGAATGAAGTCACGATAAACGGGAAACGAGAGACCAGTTAGCCAACAAACCAGGACCGAATCCCCCTTAGCCATTAGCGTCATGTCCGACAACATCTGTTGCATGGTCATTTTCTCCGACTTCCGCCAAAGCATCCTCCTATCCATATATTCATTCTTCTCTGCCTTCTTCTTTTGCCAATAGCCATGAGAGGTCAAGAAGGACCAATAGCCAAATAATACTACCAGCACGGCACTCATTACCGCAGCCAACCAACACACTTTTTTCTTGATATTCTTTTCCATTTTTACTTTACCTTATATAGTTATACATTTGATTTCGGCTGCGAAATAACTATATAGAGATGTCAAATGGTGACAGAACATCAAGAAAAAAGTATATGCGGCTTACTTTTTCTTGGTAAACAAACTTATCAACCAGCCAGTAAAGCCTCCGACTTCAGGAGCAGGATCTTCATAAATCTTGCCTCTTCGTCTCAACTCCTCTAAGATTTTATTTTCATTCTTTGCCATAATAATTATACTTGAACATAATTACTCATCTACCTCTATAGCTTCAATAAAGTCTGCATATTCTGCATCCAACTCACTAATCTTCTTTATCATAATATCATTCTTATTAGAAGCTTCTATCAACTCTGTCTTAGAGTGATTTATCTCTTCCATTTTATTGGTATAATTACCAAATACCTGTAATAAATATTTCTCAAATTGCTCTACAACCTTATTTATTTCTACCTGATAAGTAGAGACAAACTGATTCTTTGCACTTTTTATCTGCTCTAAACGCTTGTTTTCTTTAGATTCTTCTCTAAACTGCATCCAAATCTCAATACCAGCAGAAGCTACCGGTATTCCAAACTTTGCAACTTTAGCGATATTACTTGCCCATCTTACAGCTTGCCAAGGACCAAAGGACTTTCCAAAGAAATGCCCAACATCCAACACCATTTTGTGAAGCGCAGATCCTGAAGCTTGGCTTATACCACCTGCTAATTTAGTTACATTAGGAGCCATATTTCCAATCTGTACTCCACCACGCTTTAAAAAGTCTAAAGCTTTTTTCTGCATAGACAGATTCTTCTGTTCCTCTATGCTGATATTGGGCGAAGCCAATTTCATATCGATTTCTCCTGAGTATTTAACTAACGAATCCTTACCACAGAAATCATTGACGTCATTCATCAATCGCTCATAATTTGAGTTGATTGTGTCTTCTATCTTAGCAGAAGTATTAGATATAATGCTCTGCAATTCAGAATTCAATGCCTCTTGCCTATATTTCCAGTCATTTTCGTCAATGCCTCCAATATCATTAGATAAAGAAATGACTTTACTCATAGCCATAGAAGCAAACGAAGACAAATTGTTTCTTGTATCTCGCTTTAGGTCAGACAGACTATGACGTAATTTCTGCTCTAACTGATTAAAAATGTCAGATAAAGTCTTGTCTACGGCAGTAACAGCGATATCCTTAAGATAACTTTGAAAGACTCTAACAGGAGTATCAAATTGCTTTTTTATCATTCCCTTGCGAGCGACAAAGACATTGAGCATATCTATGAAATGTTCAAAGTTGCTTAATTGAACGAACTCATTGTCGTTTTCATCAAGACCGTCCATATAGTCTGCCGCATCAATAAAAGCAATAGGAAAGTTCTTCAATTCATAACCTCTTTCTGAGAATATTTTTTCCAACGAAATAGTATAGTTGTCTACAAGCTGGTCAAACTCTCCTGACTCCATACCCATCTTGTTGACAACAATAAACATCTTATCAGCAAAATGCTGATTGTAAGCCAAATCGATGAAATTATTGAATAATACATCATCGAAAAGTTGGGAGGTCAAGACATAAAATATCAAGTCACATTCTTTTAAAGCTGCCTTAGTACTCTCATCATGCGATTCTACTTTACCTGCAAGAATGCCCGGAGTATCCATAAGAACAATGTTGTTCCATTTATATTCCGATACACTATCTGTAGCGACATTTGCATCTATCTTGATATCCTTTCGACCAGTCAATGCTGAAATAATTGTAGATTTGCCAGAACTATACTGTCCTACAAACGCCAAGCGTAATTCTTTACGATCTTGCAAGCCAGCAAGTTCCGAGTCCATCTTACGAGTCAACTCTGTATTGTTGGTTTCTTTCAACAACGCTCGAGTTTTAGCTTCCAATCTACTAAGTCTTTCTTGGTAGACTGCATAATTAAATTGTTGTGCCATATTATTTTGTTTTTATTGTCATCTGAGTTGCCTTGTCTATCTTTTGAATATTCTTTTCTGTAAGCCCAGTGTCATATAGGAACTTGATAGATTGCTTTTGCCAATCTCTTTCAACAGGATATTCATCACATAACACTTGGTTACCCATTTCATTTATACTTATTTCTTTTACTGGATTCTTGCCCACAAAATCAAGAATTCGAAGACTTACCAAAGAATTGATTGCATTCTCTTTGTCTTGCACTTGCTTAACAAGTCTATCCATATCCATTATTATATCGTCGGCATTTTTAGTATAAGCTTTCAACACCGAAGCAATAGATTTATAAGTATCATTTATTGACTTTCTGGTATTCTCAAGAACTTGTTTTAAATTCTTATCAATACCAGAATCAATACTATCACATAGTTGCTTACGCAAATTTTCTGTAGCCTTTCTGATTTTTTCTGACTTTGAAGTAAATAGACTCGTAAATAAAGAACCAATAATTCCAACAATAAAACTACCTACAGCAGTAACCCATCCAACAGGATTCCATATGTTTGAAATTATTATTGGAGCAACAGCTGTCATTATACCAACAAACACACCTGCTGCTAATCGCGTATTGGTTACAGACTCACCAGAAACATTAGAACCGATATTATTTGTAGCAAGAGATATACGCATGTCCATAATCATCTCTTCCAATTCTGATTTTATCTTTTCATTCAAATCATTAAATCTGTCCTGTATTTGTTGTTCAAGTCTTTTGTTTATAGACTTTACAACCATATCCTTACCCCATGCTTTCCCTGCATCTTCGTCATCATAATGCTCACTTGCAAAAGCAGAAGCACGATTATGAAGATCATCTCTTGTTCCTTGAAAAATGGTCTTTAAGTATTGTTCGACTTGAGTTAACTCATTCTTGAAAAAGGTATAATTTTTCGCTTGTTTCTTCTTCAACACCTCATTACCTTCCTTTAGGCTTTTCAAGTCAGCGTAAACCTTATGCCATATTGTATTTATCTGGTAAGAAGTACCATCAATAACGCTCAAACTTTTCTTCAAACTACCTGATAACTGCACTTCTTTTTTTACTGAATTTGTAAACTCAGATATATTTGAAGCATCAAATAGTATTTTAGAAGTCTTAGAATCCTGCTCTCCAGAAAGGGCTATTTGCGCAGCTAACAGATGAATAGGAATAATACGAACGGCATCCATGTTATACTTACCATCAAGTTTATCATGAATACGCTCTATATGTCCCTTAATAGATTGAGGACCGTCACCAAGTCTCCAATCATCCGGATTTGCAATAAACCTTTTTAAACGAATAGCTTGATTAAGATTGCTTTTGACATTCAAGATTATGTATAACGGCTTATTTCTTTCCTTTATAGTTGAAAAGAAATCGAACTCTGTTTCTTGAATTGAGTCACTCGTCACAACATAGCAAACCACGTCAGCTTCATCTATAATAGACTTGGCTATTTCGGTATCAGCTTCACCACCAGGCGCACCAATGCCAGGAGTGTCAACAATACGAAGTTTGTTCCAATACCAACTTCTATTATATCGTGTAGTACGTAATTTGCCTACTCCAATATCATCATTTTCCTGTTGAGTGATAACCTTATGAAGAGTACTCTTTCCTGCCTTTGTTCTACCCATAAAAGCAATAGTAAAGTATCGAATATTCCTTCTTTTCTTATCCAATACTTCTCTATTACTAGTCAAACTGTTATCTATTATTTCATTAAAACTGCCTCTAATTCCTTGAATAATTTCTTCTATCTTCAAAACTTCCTTAGAAACTTTCTTCGAAGAAGGTTTGATTGTTGCTAAATGATTGTACTCTTCATTCAGCATGCTATTCAAATCATCTATTATTCTAGTAACACGAGCAAGATCCTTCTCAGCATCTTCTGTGATTTGCGCTATGGATGCAGAATAACCAAGACCACCCAACATCATATCTACAACACTTTTCTTATCAGAATTGGCAAAATTCTGATAGATAGTATTCTCCATTTTTCCTACAAAACGTTTTAAAGAAGAGAGTTGAGAAGAGGTAATTCTTTTATTTGACTCAGATTGGGTTTCTTCTATTATCTGTCCAATATCAAGTTTTAAAAGTTTACCAACCTTAATAAGCAATTCCAATTCTGAACTTGCCATATAATCGTCACCATAAGCTATTCGAGCAAGAAGGGTGACTATTTCCGTTTTCTGAGTAGCAGAACAATTAGCCATAACCAACTTGTCAAGTAAATCTTTAAGCTTCATGCGCTCTTCATCATCAGAGAAAATTTGCATCCTCTGATGATAAAGTTCATCTTCCTTAGATAATGGCATATAGTTATCAAGGACATCAACCTCCATCTGATTGATTTCCTTATCAACTATTACCATATAGCATCCTAACAAATATGCTATCTTTTTATATTCTATTTTATCCATCGCTTCGGTTATTGATATCTGTAAGACTATAATAGATTAATTATTGTTTAATCATATCGAAGTGTACAGCTTTTTGATTAATTCGCTAATCTCACCAATCATAGTAGTCTTCCATTCTTTACCTGGAAAAGGAAATGACTTTACACCATCCTTATATCTATAAAAACCTTTCCAACGTTTATCGGGAACATAATCAAATATTTTAAGATTATTTGAACTATTGCCTTTAATCCAAATTTCAAACCTACTATAATCGCAGAACCACAGTTCTATCCAATAGCCAGAATTTTGACCTTTTTCATCGCCATTTTGGTTCCATATCTGCAGAAATGTGCATCTTTCATTATTAAAGTATCCGGGATCTTTTCTTTGAAAAATCAACTTTAAACAGTCTTTATTCAATTTTTCAAAACTTGACATTATTTCATTAAAGCAATACTCAGAAACTTCATCATTGTAAAATAATCTCGATATGTCTCTAACTTTAGCAAAAGGGTTGTCCTTGGTGTCGTTATTTAAAGAAAGTAGTTTTTCTACTTCCTCTTTCATTCTTTCTTTACGTCCCATGTTCTTCAATAATGCTATATACGACTTTAACTCAAAACAATTACCACATACTTTATCTAAAAGACTTGCAAGATCCATTATAGATAGATTTATATCGGCACCAATATTATTAAAGTTGCTTCCCTGTAAACAAACTGTCTTTACAACATTAAATCCATTATGTTTTAATCCTGCCTTATAGTCTGCAAGTTGACATTGTTGTTCTTGAGCATTATTGAGCTTATTCTCAATAATAACTACATCATTGTTATGATTATTAATGATGCAAATATCAATTCTTCGATATCCACTTCCATCTGTTAAAATCCTCTGAACAGGCATTTCTGTTTGTATTGTAACGTCTTCAAAAGTTTCATTACATTCTATCTCTTTAAGAAAAGCATATAGAAAAGAATGCCCAAGACCATGTCGTCCTAATGGATTTAGCAGTTCTGCCAATATTGATGAGTGGCATATCTCTTTTTGCGAAACATATTCCACAAAAGTCTCCATAGGATTATATATGGACTTTGATCCTTCAAAAGTAGGTATCTTGTCCATTAATTCACAAATCTCTTTTTCGTTCATAAGGATTATAGTATTAAAACAAATACGTGTGCTACATGGTTGTTACTGTCACTACCATATCGGGAGTGAGGACGGTGCCGTTAGAGCGTTTGATGCGCTTAGGCATTATTTGAAATACTTTACTCATAGTCTATTATGTTATATGAAACCCAATTAGTTGTGAAAATCTTATCACAACTAATTAAGTTATCAGGATTATGCTTTACATTTAATTTCTTCCAATTCTTTGGCACGTTCCTCAGAGATTCCCAATGATTTTCTTTCACGCTCCAATAATCTACGGACATTATCTGGAATTACTCCATCTTCAATTACATCATCGAGAGCTTCCATGTACTCTTTTTCTTCATCGGTAAAAGATACCAAAGAAGCCTTTACCATGTTCTCAATCTCTTGCGCTCTCGTCTCTGACAATCCGAGTTTCTGACGTTTACGTTCCAAGAACTTACGAGAATGAGCATCTATTTCAGACGCATCTTCCAAACAGAACTCTACTTCTTCCTTATATGCCAACTCGTCCTCTGACAATTCAGATTTCTGTGTTTGAGCAATCTGAGCAACTGCCTGACCATTAGAGGCATTAACATTATCGTCCTCAAAATCCTGCAAAGGCTTGAACTGCATATCTATCTCCCATTCTATCTCTTCTGTCTTACTAAAGGTCTTGTCTGTTTTGGCATCATAAGTTCCACTTACCTTTGTGACAAGGTATTCAAAAGATGCCTTGACAGACAGGACTTTACTTGAAGTCATGCTTACAGACTCCGAAGAAGACAGATGCAAAGAATATGACAATATATTTCCATTCAATCTTTGCTTTACCAAAGCTTGCCAAGAAGTTTCAGAGTCTAACCAAACCAAATCGTCCGGGCAATATGGCTGCTTTGTTGGTAAATACGTCTGAACCAACTCCATTCCATCCTTGGAAGAATAACTATTTTGAACCGCAGTATTTCTACCAAAACTTCCCCCCACATTAACGGCTTTAACATCTAATTCTCCGGATACATCCAACTGCTTTGCTTCAGAAGAAGCAGTATCTAACCCACGTAATCTTTTAATTCTTATTTCATTAGCCCCAAGACATTGTCCCAAATAACAAAGTTCATGTACTCTTTCCATAAACAACTGCTCTGTTGCATTCTCAAATGGAAGATACGTTGCAGGCTTGAACGGATGACCTATGTATAAAGTATTGGCTTGCGGATGACCGACAGGAAATTGAATACAAGAAGGTAAGTCATTTAATGTAAAGACAAATTGTATGTTTCCATCCTTATCATAACATCCAGGTAGCTGTTTCTCATTACCTAGGGTAAATATAAACTTTCGAGTATTATAGGTTATCGTAGGAAAATATGATGGATCTTCAAGTATCATTTTTGTACTATTGATGTAACCATCCTTTGCCTTTTGCTTGGTTTCAAAATCAGGAGACTCCATTGCCGCAATATACATCTGTCTTCCTTGAAATATATTCATACAATACTGAGCATTGACATAATATATTTGATAGCGAAACTCTTCATTTTCTGTAAGAAGTAAAGCTTCTCTGAATGCACTATTCAGTGCATCATCATATCTGTACGTTTCCTCAGATACTGTATCCTCTCCTTTATCACAACTTTCCTCTAAACTTTTGACCAGTTTTTGCGAATAAGCCAAGCCTATACAATAATAAACGAAAGCCTTACCTTCGTTATCATCTGAAAAATCTGTTGAAGAAAGGATGCTATTTGCTAATTGAATTGCCTCATCGGGTTTACCTTCGTCAATACAACTTGCCAATTCATCGGTTGGAGTTGTCTCTTCAACGTGTCCTGCAGTATGAGCCATTTTGTTTAACACGGCAGCTATTTTTTGAGCATCAGCTTTAACAGCTGAAGTCTCTCCATTAAAACTAAAGAAATGGTCCAATGGCAAAGATACATTATCTTCGTCATTCCCATATCCCCACAGATAGATTTTCATCTCGCGATATTCAACTCTCTGTATATCATTAAATGCATAAGAATATACGTCTCCCTCATCATTATCAGGAATCCAAGCAAGCCTTTTATTGGTAATAACTATGCCTTGATTTTTGTTTCCAAAGAATGAAGTATCATTAAAGAACAAGATTTGTTCATGTATATCATCCAGATTGAAATTATCACGAATAGAAGCCTTAGCAGTATCAGAAATGTTTGTCATCATACAAACTATGTGCTTGCCTCTAACGCCATTCATAAAAGCTTTAGCCACTTCGTCTTTTGGCATCTCCGAGAAGTTCCAGTTTTTCCCTCCATTAAGATTCTTGTCTATTACATCCATAGACTTATCTACAATGTCAGTAGCTTGCGAAATTGCATTTATGACAGGCGAAGATGAAGCGACCATATTGACCGCTTTCTTCAAATTTTTAGAATTAAATATTCCCATTAGTCCAACTTTTTAAATTCAAAATCATTTGGATTGCAGCAGGCTTTCTTATAATCGAAAGCATAGATGCGCATGTAGGCTTCTTGCACCTCCTTGGCTCCATTGTAAAAAGGGGTGGCGGTGTGCTGCATGGTTGTTACTGTCACTACCATTTCGGGAGTGAGAACTGTACCGTTAGAGCGCTTGATGCGCTTAGGCTTTACTTGGAATACCTTACTCATAAGCATTCAGTTTTTAAGTTATCGTATATAGTTTATGCAAACGAGCGCAATGAAAGCTGCTTTCAAATTGCCCAAATACAAGTGTATCAAGTTGCAAAGGTAGGAAATATCTGCGAACCAAACAAGTTCATAATGGTCCATAAGCGAAAAAAGAATGGCGTGAACCCCTACTTTCTTCACTTCCTTGTAAGTTAGGCTCTGGTAAAACCCGTAGAAAAGAAAATGCGAAAGAGGAATCCACACCATATGACGGTGTAGACTCGCTCAAACAAATTCTCGTTCTTTCTACGTTTCAATTTACCAGATTTCAACCTACAGAACTGAATAGTTTGCTCGTGTCCACAAGATTATCTTGTTTCTCTGCATCATAGAGACTTCAAGCGAGGACTTTCACCTGCCCTGTCACTAACCAATGGCAAATGTATTAAAAATCTGATGAGCCACCAAATTTTTAACAAGAAATCTTATGGATTCCTCTTATATTTCACATTTCAGGGACTCCACTCCCTCCTTCTTTCTGCATTCATACCTTAATTATATAGAGTTATTGTCAATTCTGCGGCAAAAATACAATCCTGTTAAGACAAAAAATGACATAGGAGGAGAAAAAAATGAAGAGGGAAGAGGGAAGATGAAATTGAAGATAAAATACAATATGCATACTGCCCGGAAAGGTATGTGACCATGATCCTGACAATTCCAGCGTTTTCACTTTCGAAACTACCATTTCGGAAAAAACAAGCAGCACTTAAACAAATAAAAAAAACTTAAATTAACGAATAAACAAACTGATATTCAGGCCTTTTTTGTTATCTTTGCATTCGAAACCGCCATTTCCGAAACAGCGGTTTCGAAAAATAACACACAAAAAAATAAACTATAAAATTATAGAAATATGAAGTTCTTTGGAAGACAAAACGAAATAAAAGAATTGAAAGAGATAAGAAATCTATCTTTACAAACGGCCCGTTTTACAATCGTAACCGGACGCCGACGTAGCGGTAAGACATCCTTATTGATAAAGGCATACGAGGATGTTTTGGATATGCTGTATTTCTTTGTAGCAAGAAAATCAGAAGCGGAACTCTGCAGAGATTTTATCGAAGAGATGACGAGCAAACTTCAGCTTCCTATTCTCGGTGAAGTAACACGCTTTGCTGACATCTTTAAATATCTGCTTCAACTATCCAAGATTCGCCCAATCACTCTCGTCATTGATGAGTTTCAGAATTTCAAGCGGGTTAATCCATCTATCTTTTCAGATATGCAAAAGATATGGGACCTTAACAAACAGGAAGCTCATATTAATCTCGTGGTCTGCGGTTCTGTTTATTCACTTATGAACATCATCTTTAAAAATAACAAGCAACCACTTTATGGTAGGCAGACTGGAGAAATAAAAGTCACTCCATTTCCCCCTTCTGTCATCAAGGAAATTCTCTCCACATATAATCCAGCCTATACCAATGATGACCTACTGGCTCTCTACAGTTATACAGGCGGAGTAGCAGAATATGTAGAAATGATGATGGATGCAGGAGCCACGACCAAGGAACAGATGACAGAACGGTTTATTGCAAAAAACTCTTATTTCATCTACGAAGGAAAAAATATGCTGATAGAAGAATTTGGCAAAGACTATGCCCGCTATTTCGAGATACTGCAACTTATCGCTTCAGGCTACACAACTCGAGGTGAAATAGAAAGCATCATGAAAATAGAACTTTCGGGCTATCTCACCAAACTGGAGAACGATTATAGCTTAATCTCCCGTTATATACCGATGTTCCAAAAGACCAATCGCAACATTCGCTATCAGATAGGAGACAACTTCCTTCGCGTCTGGTTTCGCTACATCTACAAATATGGATACATGATAGAGGTTGGTGCCAATAAAAAATTAAAAATGGTCATGGACAAGAGCTACACCACATACACTGGCAAGGTTCTGGAAAGATATTTTATTGCCAAGATGATAGAGAGCGAAGAATATACCCAGATAGCCTCCTGGTGGGACAGAAAGGGAGAGAATGAAATCGATATTATCGCTGCCGATGAACTGGAGCAGAAGGTTATTTTTTATGAGGTAAAACGCCAAGCTAAGGATATAAATCTCGGCATTTTAAAAGATAAAGCCGAGCATTTCTTCCAGGCTACAGGCAAATTCAAGAAATTCGATATCGGATACCAAGGATTGTCGATGGAGGATATGTAAAGCAATACCTAAAAATAATGATTTTTGAATACCAGCATTGCTTATTACAGAATTATTGTGTAATTTTGCACACAATAAAATTAGGATCTCAACTTTCGCAAATGGGGAAGTTAAAGAATTTAAAGAAGTTAGAGAAGTTAAAGCCATATGCTTTACAGCTAAATATTCAACCAAAAAGGCTGTTGGCTATAACTTCTAACGACCGAAGGGAGTGATAACTTCTTTAACTTCTATAACTTCTGAACTCTGCGAAAGTTCTATAACAAAAAACAATTATGAAGAAAAGAATATTCATTTTTGCGGCAATACTGTGCATAGGAATGGTCAGCAGCATAATAGCAACAGCCAAAAGTTCCCACTCTGAGGTCATGACCAAGAAGGCAGACGGAACCTACATCGTCAATACCACAACGCTGGGGAAAGACATCAAGGGATTTCGCGGCAACACACCACTTGCTATCTACATAAAGAAAGGGAAAATTGTAGAAATCAAAGCACTTGCCAATCAGGAGACTCCCAAGTTCTTCAACAAGGCTAAACAGGGTCTGCTCAACAAATGGAACGGCATGAAAGTAAAAAAGGCGCATACGGCCCAAATCGATGGTGTCACAGGAGCCACCTACTCCAGCAATGCCGTGAAGGTAAACGTAAAGCGGGGCATCTATTATTATCTAACGCATTGAACTTTCGCAAATACAGAAGTTGGAGAAGTTATCACTCCCTTCGGTCGTTAGAAATTAAAGACTCAAGTTTTACAAGTGGTTTAAGTACGGGCTGAAGGCCCAAAAGCTCTTAGCCCAGGGCATCGCCCTGGGTACAATGACAATCAGAAAGGCGCCCTGTAAGGGCAAAAGCCTTATAAATTGTTAGGAGTTTTAAAGCTTTTGCCCTTACAGGGCGATAGGCTATCATCCGTAATAACCCAGGGCGATGCCCTGGGCTAAGAGCTTCTGCCCCTTCTATTATATTTGCACTTGGAAAAATAAAGAGGTAAAAATCTTTATATCTGCAAATTATTGTTAACTTTGCAGGAAAATAGATAAGTACAATAAAAAAGAAGAATACTCCATATCCAGCGTTAACCCTGTGCCCCTTCTAGCATAGTAAAGGCTTAGCCCTGTTTTGGGAACTGGATATTTTCTGAGCAGAAGCTTGAGAGTAAATTAGCCTGCTTGTGTAGAACAAGACAGGACTCGTAGTATAGTTGTAGCCGCTCAGAACGGAGCACCCTTCTTATAAAAAAAATTTCAATATGCAAATATACGGAATAGATTTGGCAAAAGAGAAATTTGACGTAAGTTTTTTCGACTTGACATCAAAAAAAGTATCAAACCAACCTTCACATAAGGTTGTAAAGAACAATTTTAAGAGTATCGGAAGGTTTTTAGAAACCCTTCCAAGCGATGCTGTATTGGTTGCTGAGCATACCGGAGTTTATGGTGATACTCTCTTGAAGTGCTGCATGGATAGCAATGTGAAGATTGCCTTTGTGGGTGGATATGTCATCCATAGATACAGAGCTACCCCTGACCGTGCCAAGACGGATGTCCTGGATTGCGCACTGCTCAGAGAATTTGGCGAGAGATATCCTGATAAGCTGAAATACAGGAAGTTCCCTGAAGAGGCTCTGTATGAGCTTCGTCAATTGGC
>OGDF01003894.1_pt1 | contig 17636 bp, 9 predicted proteins | sample 1570141 | NCBI WGS metagenome assembly OGDF01 (sample SAMEA4370581, study PRJEB24528) | human gut metagenome | reverse complement strand
CCTCCAGAAGGCCTCGTTTGTTTCCAAAATAATAATAGAGGGTCGGCTTGGTCACGCCGGCCATCTCTGCGATCTCCTGCACGCCAACAGCGTCATATCCTCTGGCATGGAAAAGCTCCAGCGCGCAGTTCAGGATTTTTTCTCTGTTGTCCATAGTTCCCTCCTGCTGTCTCAATTATACCGCCCGGTATATAAAATGTCAACCAGGAAGACTCTGTATTTCACCGCAGATTTTTCCTTCTTTCGCCCGAAAACTCTCTTTTTCTCCACTATTCCTTTATATACCTCTTGGTATATAAAAGAATAAAAAAATGCCTGTCCGATTTTCGTCCGACAGGCAGTTTTTTAAGCTTGAAAACTCCGATTACATGCCAAAATATTCTTTGATCTCTTTCATTCTGGCCATCTGATCCACATGGAAAGACAGCGTTTGTTGCAATGGCCGCAGCTTACGCACTCTCCTGCGTGAAGCTCCAGCTTCCGGTAATGGTCTTTTGCCAGCTCGTCTCCAGCCTTCGCAAGAATTTTCATTTACTTTCATCCCACATCTTAAAGTCTGGTTTAAGTCAAGTTATTCACCGTCCCACGGAGGTAATTTTCCCTATAGAAAAAGCGGACGGCTGCCTTTGACCGGCCTGCACGTCCGCTTTGTTTCTTCTTATTATTTAAAATCTTTCTCGTACAGAATGACTCTATCGTCTTCGTCGTAGCGCTTGTGGGAAAGGATTCTTCCAAGCTTACGGATACCGGTGCGCTCAGAGCGCTGGATGGCGTCATCTACAATATCTCTTACGTCAGCAATGCATACCGGATGCTCCGGTGTCTGCATCTCACTGATCCGGTTATAAAGGGCCACCGTAGCAGAATCATCGATACGATAATCCTCATCATATGCATAGATCTTACCAAAGGTCACCAGCTCGTCATTCGTCATGATCGGAATGGAGATTTCAGAGGTAAATTTCTCTGCAAAGGTCGGATTCTTGTCGAAAAGCTCTTTCAGATAACTCTTCTCATCCTCCAGAATTACCAGAAGACCGTCTGTGCGGAACTCCATGGCCTTGGAAAGCTGTGCGATGGATTCCTCTGCCAGATCTCCGGCTTCCTCAATGATGAGAGTACCTCCGGCAATCTTTGCCACCGTGGATGGGATATCTTTCTTATTAAAATCCTCTGCATAGATCTTTGCGACTCTGGCAGCGCTGCTTCCCCGTCCCTGGCACAGAGCCTTGGCAAAACGGATACCCAGCGTCGTTCTTCCACTTCCGGGATCACCTGTGATCACCAGATTGCCGCTTCTTGACGTTTTATCCTTCTGAACCTTAATCAAAGATTCATTCAGTGCGAAAGCGATTTGCTCCTGAAGTCCCTGAATTGTGGAGAAATAAGAGAACATCTGCTGCTGGCTTAAGGTCAGGCTCTGATGAGGCCGGTATGCTGCCTGCTGGTAAGGATTCTGCCGGGCCGCTGCCTGCTCGGCATTTCTGCCTGCGCGCTCCATACGGATCACACCCTGGGCCTGATTTACATTGTTCTGGCGAGGCGGCTGCGGCTGGCCATTCATTGCGGCTGGCTGCGGCGCCATTCCCTGCATGGGCTGGCCAACGTTCGGCTGCTGTGGAGCCATTCCCTGCATGGGTTGACTGCCGTTCGGCTGCTGCGGTGCCATTCCCTGCATGGGCTGGCCTGCGTCCATCTGCTGCGGTGCCTGTCCCTGCACGGGTTGACCAGCATTCATCTGCTGCGGTGCCTGTCCCTGCATGGACTGGCCTACATTCAGCTGCGGCTGTGTCTGTCTCTCGGTTGGCTGGCCTGCGCCATTGACCGGAGCCTGTGTCTGAGCCTTCATGACCGGCTGCTGCACCGGCATCTCCGCCTTCGGCCGGCTGACAGGCTTCTCTGTCCTCGGCTGCTGCTGAGCTGCCACTTTAACCTTCTCTTCTTTATCACGGTCCACGCCTGCCCGGGCCGCCAGCTGTTCATTCAGCCCGGCTGCCTGCTGGGCCTCTGCCCGCATCTTTGCGGCCTGAGCCTCCAGTGCGGCAAAGCCGGAAGCTGCTGTTCCGCTATTCTGCATCTGAGGTCTCAGATTCGGATTCTCTGCGACCGTTTTTACCGGTTCCACCGGCTGCTCCGGCATCACAGGCATTTCCGGAATTTCTTTCTCTGGCTCTTCCTGCTCTGCTGTGGAAGCCGCCTCATCGGCGCCGCTCATAGATACCAGAATATCATCGATAGATTCCTTCGGCTGTTCCACCGATACGTCTGCCGCTCTGTCTTCAAAGAAAGACATATCATTTTTCGGCTCCACAATCTCCGCTTCAGTCTCTGCCGGATGGATGCCGGAAATAATCTCCCGCATGCTCTCTGCCAGCTCTTTCTGCAGCTGCTGTGCATCAAAAGCTGTATCCGGAGCTGCTGTAGTGTTCTCCTGCTGAAGAGTTTCTTTCACTGCATCTGTGGGCATCACTCTCGTCGTTCCGCCGGTGGCGTATCTCCAGGACTGATCCTGTACCGGTTCCAAAACCTCCTGCTCTGCGGCTGCCGTATGCTGGCTTACCGCCTGGGCGAGCTCCTTCTGGGTCTCAGAAATGATATTTTCCGTGATCGCATCCGTCTCATTGGAAGGCATTTTATCTACAATGATCTTTTCCAGCTCCGGAACGGCTGCCTCCACCCGCTCCTTAATGGGCATCATTTCATCTCTGTGGTCGTAAATCGCCTGCTGCACCGGTGTTAGGTCAGTCAGGGAACGTTTCAGCTCCAGAGCTTTGATCACATACTTGCCCTGACGGAACCAGAGAACCAGGTCATCACAGCTCTCGATACATTTCTGTTTTTCCCCTGCCTGATAGTAAAGTTTGGCAAGCTCATATCCCCACTGCTCCGTATACTCTGCTTCCTTATATTCTTCCAGAATGGAAATCTGATCTTCCAGAGAAGAACCTCTTCCCTTATAGATCTCATATTTAAGAATATAACGGGAAGTATCGTTGGGTGCGGCGTTTACAAACTCGCTGTAATACTCCACAGCCTCATCAAATTCCTTCATCTTGATGGCGACTTCCGTCAGGCGGAACAGAATTGTTCTCGTCGTCTGAGATCTCCGGTATGCACGAAGAAGAATTTCCTTGCTGTCCTCTAATCTATCATTTGCTTCATATATTTCACTGACCATGCAGAGAGTCCGGGTATTGCGAACACGCTTCCATTCCACGGTATCCGCCACCTTGACCGCTTCCTCATAGTTTCCGCTGGTGACTAATTTTTTAATCTCATCCAATTTGAGACTATATTCGTATTTATCCAATGTTTTCACCTCTTGACAGTTACCTTTTGGGTTACATAGATAGATACAGTGTACCATACCTCAAACTCCTTGTCAAAAGAAACGGCCCTGTTTTTCCCATAAAACTGCGAAAAACAGCCGCTATCGCTTTGCTTCGATAACGGCTGTTTAATGTTCTTCTGTCATATTCAGTTTTCTTTCTCTATATTTTTATTAATCGGAGGAAATATTCTTATATTTTGTAGTTTCCTGCTTTCTTATATTTAAGAAGGAATCTGTTAAAGCCTTCATCCTTTTGATAAAACTCAAAGTTTTCGATCATATTTTCCTGATATTCTCTTCGATACGATAATTTATATAAGTTCTCTCGATATATAAATCTTTACTTTCATATACCTTCAATTGTTATATAAGTTAACGTATTTTTTATCCGCTTGGAATAAAAACCTTTGAATGTCTTTGTGGTATTACTTCAATATGGTGACAAATCTTTTCGCTTTATCTCGGCTCCGGTTTATTTACTCTCCGATTATCTGGACTATATTCGATCTTTCCGGATTATTTATTATTGAGATAAAGGTCATTCATGCAGGAAACCTTTGCCATACCACATCCATATTGAATAGAATGATCGATCGGACTTCCCATTGGAACTGACCTCCCTTTATTTATTTCTACGAGTACCTCTAACAACTTGAGCTTCTCTTTCACTCCGGTTCCTTCAGCTTTCTCGTCACTGGAGGATGGTAAGTGTTTTTTAGAAGTTCTTGTTTGTTGTTGACATTATAATAGCATGTCTTCTTTTATTTGTCAACACTATTTTTCATTTTTCTTTTAAAAATATGATTTTAGTTGTTCTATTCTTTTTAATTTTTATAATTTATAGAAATATTATGAAAATTCAGTTATTTCTACAGAGCTTCCGATAAGCGGACGGGCTCATTTTCCGGTGCACTTTGAACTGTTTAGTAAAATGAGACTGGTACTCATAGCCCAGCCACTCCGCGATGTCCCGGATGGAGAGATCCGTTTTTTCCAGAAATTCGCAGGCCTTTTCCATCCGAAGCTCCGCGATCACCTGCTGAGGCGACCGGCCTGTGTGCTTCTGGAAGATCCGATAAACCTGGGAGGGGTCCAGGCGCATGCTGTTGGCCAGCTGGGCCACGGAAATCTGGCTGCGGATATTTCGCCGGATGTAATTCATGGCCTCCTCAAAGCGCGAGAACTGGCTGCTCTCGGTACTGAGGAAGCGTTCCTTCTGTTTTTCCTCCGCCAGCCGCGCCATGAAAAGATAAAACTGCCCCGTGATGTAGAGCACATTTTTTCCAGTCTGGCTTTCTTTATAGATGTTCTGGATGCAGTCCTCCAGAAACGTGTCCTTATCATAATGAAAGATCAGGTGCTCCCTATCCAGACCGGCTTCCTTCAGAATCTCCTCTGCTTTCCGCCCGAAAAAAGCGACCCAGCAGAGATCCCAGGGTTCCTCTTTGTCCGCCGTGTGAACAATGGTCTGACCCGGCAGGATCAGAAAGCCGTCGCCCTCTTTAAGATTGTACTTCGCTGTCTCCGTCTGGTAGGTCCCGCGGCCCCGGGTAACCCAGTGGATCAGATAATAATCCCTGGTGTCTTTCCCGTGGCTGTAGTTCGCCATCGTCGAAGAAAAACCGGAATGAAAGACAACGATATCGTCGTCGCAGTCCGGTTTCTCCGGATAAATATACTGATCGTGTACAAGCATAGAATCCTCTCCTTTTCTTTATCATAAACCCGCCGCCGGTGTTATACAAGATTTATATAAATCAATACACGCCTTGTTTATATCTTTTTTCTTTTCTTTCCGCGATAATGGACGCAAGCATTCCGTGAAAATATATAAATCAGGAGGTATTCTCATGCCTATTTTAAATTTTGAAAACCGACTTTTCGCCCTGGAGACCGCTCACATCAGCTATATTTTCGGCCTCTCCGAAAAGGGCTTCCTCGCAAACATCTACTGGGGTAAAAAAATCCCCCATGTGGAAGATTTTCTCGAAAATCCCTGTCCTTTTTCTGTGGTCAACCTCAGTGAGCCGCAGATTCTGAAGGAAGAATTTTCTGCTTTCGGGACCATGCATTTCAAGGAAACGGCCCTGAAAGTGACCTTTTCTGATCAGGTTCGGGATTTTCGCTACAGGTTAAGCGAGTGCCAGGTCGAGGACGAGCGGCTGGAGCTGATTCTTCAGGACGAATTCTATCCCTTCCGCATTCATCTTTTCTATGAGGTCTTCCCGGAGGCGGACCTCATCCGGCGCTGGAGCTCCACGGAAAATACCGGAAGTGAGCCCATTGTCATCGAGCGCTTCTGCTCCGCCCAGTTCGGCCTTCCCGGCACCGGTTACACCTCTCTCAACTACAATGGCCGCTGGGGCGCGGAATTTCTTGAGCAGTCCGATCCCGTGACCGTCGGAAAAAAGGTCTATGAAAGCCTTTACGGCCTCACGGCCCACACAGCCAATCCCGTTTTTCTTGTGCATAAAAACGCCACGGAAACCACCGGCGACGTTTATTATGGAGCCCTCTCCTACTCCGGCAATTTCAAAGTCACCGTGGAGGCCGTCAACGCCGGTTTCACCAACATTCTCATCGGCATGAACGACACGGATTTTTCCTGGAGGCTGAATGCAGGCGAGACTTTCACCACCCCGGTGGTCTATGCGGGCTACTCAGACGGCGGTTTTGAAAAAATGACCCATACCCTTCATTCTTTTGCCCTGGAGCAGCTGATACCCCGGGAGCTGGCAGATAAGCCCCTTCCGGTTCTCTATAATTCCTGGTATTCCACCACTTTTTCTGTTCGCTGCAGCGAGCAGATCGAGCTGGCACGCCGGGCCGCCGCCATGGGCGTGGAGCTTTTCGTCGTGGACGACGGCTGGTTCATCGGAAGAAATGACGACACTGCAGGCCTTGGTGACTGGTATGTGGACCCGGAAAAATTCCCCAACGGCATGAATGAGCTCATCGACGAGGTGCACCGGCTGGGCATGAAATTCGGCCTCTGGATTGAGCCCGAGATGGTCAATCCGAAAAGCCGTCTTTTTTCAAAACATCCGGAATGGGTGCTCTCCTATCCCAACCGGGAGATCCTCATGGGCCGAAATCAGTATGAACTCGATATGGCAAACCCGGAGGTGGTGGATTATCTCATTCAGGTACTGGATGAACTCCTCTCTGAGAACGCCATCGACTATATCAAATGGGACATGAACCGTTATCTCTCAGAGGCCGGTTCTCCCACCCGGGAGCCGCGTCAGTGGAAAGAACTTCATTTCCGCAGCACTGAAGGTGTCTACCGACTCGCTGAGGAATTGAAAAAACGCCATCCGAAAGTGGAACTGGAGGCCTGCGCTTCCGGCGGAGGCCGGGTGGATTACGGCGCGCTGGAGCGCTTCGACGAGTACTGGCCCAGCGACAACACAGATCCGCTCGACCGGCTTTTCATCCAGGAAGCTTACAGTTATTTTTATCCCGTCAAATACATGCGGGCCTGGCTCACCGATGATTTCGGCATGAACCAGCGGAAACTGCCTCTCGCTTTCAGCATGCACAGTTCCATGTGCGGCGTCCTGGGGATCGGCATCGACCTGAACCGGGCTTCCGATGAAAAACTCACGGAAATCGCCGGGTACATCGCTGACTATAAGAAGGTTCGGAATACGGTTCAGTTTGGCGAGCTCTACCGCCTCTCCTCCCTGAAAACTGCGTCCCTCCAGGCTGTTCAGTACGTTCGCGACAATCAGTCCGCTCTCTTCTTATTTCTGGATCACGAGCGCTTCGGCGAGACCTGGCACACCGTCAAGCTTCGCGGCCTGAAAGAAAACGCTGTTTATGAATATGAACTGGATGGCAAAATTTTACGAAAAACCGGCGCTTATCTCATGCAGTTCGGCCTGGCGCTTGATATGAAGGGAGACTATGACAGCCGCCTCATCATTTTCACAGAAAAGGAGGCCTGAAATGATTACCAAGACCCTCTGGAAAAACCTCGATGCCCTCTCCCTGGAAAACGACGTGCTGCGGGTGATTATTCTCCCGGCTCTTGGCGGAAAGCTGGCCTCCGTTTTTCATAAAAAGAAAAATTTTGAGCTGGCTGCTCAGAATCAGGAAGCTTTTTACCACCTGCCCCATGTGGGGGACGATTTTTCCAGATATGATGCTTCCGGCCTGGATGATGCCTTTCCGAGTATCGATCCCTGCGAGCCGGAAACTCTGGCCGCCATTCTGCCGCCGGAGCAGGTTCCTCACAGCGCCTATCCGGACCACGGAGAAATCTGGAGCAGTTCCATGAAAAACAGGACTTTGCCGAACCGGGTGATTCTCTCATTTACGAGTCCCCGCTTTGCTTATTTTTATCAGAAGACCATCTCCCTCTCGGGCGAAAACCTTCTGCTAGAATATGAGATCCGAAATACCGGCGAAACGCCTTTTCCCTGCCTCTGGGCCTTTCACGGGCTGGTTCGCTATGAGGAAGATATGGAATTTTTCTACAGCAGCGACGTCCAGTCCTTTGAAAATGTGCTGGACTCCCCGGAATCAGGGCCGGCAGGAGAGCATTTTTTCCTGGGGGATTCCCGTTATGATTTCATCCGTGTTCCGCCGAAGAGTTCCCGGATCATGGTGAAATATTATGTGGATCAGAAGGTGAAAACCGGCTTCTGCGGCTACCGCTACCCTTCTCAGGGCCTTCGTTGTACCTTCCGCTATGATCCGGAAAAACTACCCTATCTCGGCCTCTGGATCACTGCCGGCGGTTTCCGCGGAGACTACAATTGCGCTCTGGAGCCCGCCAATGGCTACTACGACAGCATCCCGAAAGCCGCCGAAAGCGGAAGCCTCTGTTTTCTGAAAAAAGAGGAGCCTTTTCATTTTTCCCTGGAGCTCGCTCTCACGGAAGAGTAAGTTTTCCCTTCCCATCCTCCGCTTTCCTGTGCTATACTAGCTTCAGCATAAGCCGGGAAATCCGGCAACGGAAGGTGATGACATGCGTTTATTTGATGCCGTTTCTGCACTGAAACCACAGAAACATGAAAAAACCACAGTTTCCAGAATGACGACAATCTGGAGCCAGCAGATCGACCCGGGCAGTGTCCTGCCGGAATACCCCAGGCCGCAGTTTCGCCGGGAAAACTGGATCTGCCTTAATGGCCCCTGGGATTATACGTTTACAAAGAAGAGCAAACGGCCCGAGCGCCCGGACGGACAGATCCTTGTGCCTTTTTCTCCGGAATGTCTCCGTTCCGGCGTGAGCCGCCAGCTTCGGCCGGGGGAATACCTCTGGTATTTCCGTTTCGTCTATCTGAACGCCATCCCGGAAAACCAGAGGCTTCTGCTCCATTTCGGAGCTGTGGATCAGCGATGCAGTGTCTGGTGGAACGGCCACCTTCTCGGAAAAAATGAAAACGGCTATCTCTCCTTTTCCTTCGATGTGACGGATTATCTTCAGGAGGGAAACAACACGCTCTGGGTGCGGGTTCAGGATGACTCGGACAGCGGCAGCCAGAGTCGGGGCAAGCAGAGCTTCAAGCCTCACGGCATGTTTTACACTGCCCAGAGCGGAATCTGGCAGACAGTCTGGATGGAATGGGTGCCGGAAAACCGTATCGAGAGCTTAAAGATCACGCCCCTTTACGATGAGAGTTCGGTCCGGCTGGAGATCACGCTAACCCAGCCCCAGAACATGGAGATCCGCATGCTCTGGAACCGGGACTCCTACTGCCATTATGTGGAAAAAGAGGACTTTCCCACTGGTCAGAGCAAATTTGTCCGGGATATTCCTCTGCCGGATTTCCGCCCCTGGAGTCCGGAGGATCCCTTCCTTTATGAAGTGCAGATCATCACCGAAACCGACACGGTCCACAGCTATTTCGCCATGCGGAAATTTTCCCTGGGACTGGACGAGAAACAGCAGCCGAAGCTTTTTCTCAACAATCAGCCCTACTTTTTCAACGGGGTTCTAGACCAGGGCTACTGGCCTGAGAGCCTCTATACAGCTCCCAGCGATGAGGCCATGATCTTCGATATCCGCTCCATGAAGGACCTGGGTTTCAATATGATCCGGAAACATGTGAAGGTGGAGCCCCTGCGCTGGTACTATCACTGCGATCGCCTGGGAATGGTGGTCTGGCAGGACATGGTCAACGGCGGCGGAAAACCGTTCCTTCCTCTGGTCTGCTACCTGCCGAATCTTTTTCCGCCTGTGACTACCCGGATTCGTGATAACCTCTACTGGTTCTTTTCCCGGACTTCCAAGAAGACCCGCCGGAAATGGGAGCAGGAGGCCATGAATCTCATCGATCACCTCTACAACGTTCCCTGCATCGGTCTCTGGGTGCTTTTCAACGAGGGTTGGGGCCAATTCGATTCCCTGCGCCTGACGGAAAAAATCCACCTCGCAGACCCCGGCCGCCTCGTGGATCATGCCAGCGGCTGGTTCGACCAGGGCGGCGGCGATGTGAAAAGCGTACATAACTATTTCCGGCCCCTGCGGGTGCGGACAGAGCAGCGCCCCTTCATCCTCTCGGAATACGGCGGCTACTCCTGCCCCGTGGACGGCCATCTCTACTCCACAAAATTCTTCGGCTATCACACCTACAAGGACACCGCGGAATTTACCGCCGCCTGGCAGGCCCTCCAGAAAAAGATCCAGGAACTCCAGGATAAAGGCCTCGCAGGAGCCGTGTATACACAATTGTCCGACGTGGAGGAAGAGACGAATGGTTTGTATACATATGACCGGAAGGTTTGTAAGGTGGAGAGGAAATTGTAAGGCCTTCCCGCGAACAAAAAATTTTCATTAAAAAAGACCCGATAAGGAATTTGCTCGCTTATCGGGTCTTCTTTGTTTTCTTTATTCTTCGGAAGCTGTCTCCGTTTCACTTTCTGTCTCGGTTTCCGGGTTGATCACGTCTTCGTAGTAGCTGATGATCTTCTGGACATCCATTTTGCTGATCCGGGCCGGGAGATTCTGGTCGGAGAGGACGTCGTAGAGTCCGTCGTCTGCCAGATAGAACTCGGTGGTCAGTTTGGTGCCGTCAACTTTGGTGAATACCAGTTTGAAGTCCGGATCACCGCTGACTTCCGGTGCCTCGCTGGTACGTTTCTGGGCCTGCAGGCCGATGAGGTTATTGTAGAACAGGCGGAACGGGGTGGAATCCACTTCCTCGCCGTCTACCAAATAATGGTAAACGGTCCGCATCTGCTGCTCGGTCTCCGTCTCAGTTTCGGTTTCCGCCTCGCTTTCGCTCTCCGTCTCGGTCTCTGCATCATCCAGAGCACCTGCGCTGATCTTGATGGTGTCAGCTTCGGTTTCTTCCTCTGTGGAGGTTTCTGTCTCTACCGGAGCCTCTTCACTTTCCACAGTGAGAGTCTTGGTCTCGCCCTGGTAGGTGACTTCCAGGCTTTTCATGTTGGTCATGGGCACATCGTTCAGATACATGCTTACATAATCCAGAACGTCCACATTCAGGAGTTTATCCAGGGTGGATTCGGACATCGTGTAAACGCCGTTGTTGTCTGCCAGTTTCACATAGTAGTCGCCGTCGTCGTTGGTGTTTCCGATGAGAAGAGTGGTGGTCACTTCGATGGTCTTCGGCTCCTCGGTCTCGGTTTCGGATTCTGTCTCGGTGGCTGCCTCAGTAGCTGTCTCAGATACGGCCTCCGTCGTTGCTTCCTCAGTAGCTGTCTCAGATACAGCCTCCGTCGTGGTCTCTTCAGAACCAGTCTCTGTCTCAGATGTGCTCTTGCTCTCAGATACCATTTTCGTCTCGGTAGCAGCCTCTGTCACTTCCTCGGTAGCAGCCTCAGGTTCCTCTTCGGTCTCTGCCTCTGTCTCCTCAGTCACAATCGTAACGGTCTCCGTCGGTTTATCCAAGCCATACTGGGCCAGATCGTCACCTTTGTAGTCGATGAATTTTTTGTAAGTCAGGCTGGATACCGCATTGGTAAGGTCACTGGCTGCTGTAGCTCCGGCGGTCTCTTCATTGCCGTCCTGATCTTTCACGCTCCAGCTGGTTCCGCTCTCATCGGAGCTGAACTCTACGGTGCCGTCCTCTTTTTCCACCTTAATGTCACGGATATTGGTGGACTCAAGGGTCGGGAAGGAATCTGCTTTTGCCACATCATAGGGCTGCATGTTAAAAGCGTTGACGCTGCTGCTCGGCATGGTGTAAACATCTGCGCCGTCGTCTACTTTTACATAAAAATCATTGTTACTGCTGTTCTGATTACCGATGTAAAGAGTAAATGTGGTTCCGTCTGTTTTCAGAACCGTCACTTCCTGCTGCGGCTTATCCAGACCATACTCAGAAAGATCCTCCGGGCTTTCCAGTACCCGGTCAACGGTAAGGGTAGTCAGACAATTCATTTTCGTATTGACCGCACTCTCATCCAGCGGGAAATCCGGGTCCTCCTCGTAAGTCCAGGTATCGTCGTTTTTCACATAGGTCATGGTTACGTCGCCGTTTTTTACAGTAACCTTGGAGATCTCATCCTCCGTAACAGATACCGGCAGAGAACTTTCCTCGGTCTCCTCCGTCTCTGCTTCCTGATCTGATTTCTTCTGCTGAAGATCGATCACAAAATAAAGAACCAGAAGAACGATCAGGATCAGGACTGCAAAAAGCAGTCCCTTTCCTTTTTTCTTTTTTTTCGCTGTCATTATCTCTTTCTCCTCTTAAACCAGATGCCGCCTCCGATAACCAGGCAGAGAACCGGCAGAAGTCCGATTGTTACCATACCCCACATCCGGGCAGATGCTGCTGTCACAGTCAGATAAGAAATCTGTGTGCTCTTGCTCGGGATAGAAACGCTCTGTTCCTGATCGCACATCCAGCTTACGGAATTGGCCAGAAGTTTCACGTTGTTTCCGGAAACCATGGCATCTACCTGCTGGCTGAACAGGTTTGCGCTGGTCAGATAAACAAGCTTGGTCTCTCCGTTATCCACGGACTCGGTAACTGCAACGCCCACATCGAAAGGTCCCTCTGCGTCGCCGTCCTCTTTTTCCAGAGTGCCATTTATATTGGTCTTTACATAAGCAGAATCAGAGGTGGTAAGAAGACTCTCGATGGTGACGGTATCTCTCCTGTCCTCAAGCTTCTCCACGGCCTGAGCCACCGGCATCAGAACGTAGGAGTTTGATTTTGCCAGCTCTCCCAAAGCGTCGGCGCTTCCGATATTCGGAACCAGATAGGTCGGGTTTCCGGAAATGTAATGCTGGCCGTCTGCCTCCAGGACAACGCCTGCCATGGTGCCGATGCCGTAGTTATTCAGAACCTTCTGAAGATTCGGCATCTCTTTGTCGCTGTAGCTGGTGATAATAATGGCTTTGCCGCCATTTTCCATGTAGGTGATCAGTTTGTCTGCTTCCTCTTCACTGAGGTCATTCTGCGGGGAGAAAAGCATGACGCTGTCTGCATCGTCGGGAACGCTCTCCTCGGTGAGGAGGTTCAGATCCTTCATCTCGATGTTCTCTTTCTCAATGGCAGATTTCATATCATCGGTCATTGTTGCCTCTTCGTGACCGGTGATTGTATACATAACCGGCAGTGAGTCTGTTGTTACATAGGAAATGGCGCTTGTAACCTGACCCTCGCCGTCGAAGCCTGTGGTCTCATACTGATAAGTCTGATAATTGATCGTGGACTCAAACATATCCGCATAGGGAATGACCTTGCTGCGGTTCTCGCCTACAACGATCAGGGAATTGCTTGCCAGATCGTCATCGGTATATTCAGATACAAAGTTCGGGTGAAGTACCGGGTCCATAGTCTCCACTTTTACATGGGAGGAAAGACCCTCGTAACGCTCCAGAAGTTTCTGAATCGTCTCGTTTTCACTTCCGCTCTCAGCGATCTGATAAATCGTCACATCCTGATCCAGGTTGCTCACCAGCTCTTTTGTGGTGTCGCCGATGGTGGAAAGCTTTGTCTGGCTTAAATCTACGTTTCTGTACTGGGACGGAAGTTTTCCGACTACCAGGTTAAATACCACTGCGATGGCCAGTACAACCACGCTGATTCCCAGGCTGTAGGAACCTTTGCGGATGTTTTTGCTACTCCATTTCGGCAGGATATTTTTTATATTGGGCTTTTTGATACTTGGCTTTTTCATGATCTGTCTCCTCCCTTTAGCTCCATCTTCTCTTCTGGATGGACTGTACGGTAAAGAACAGGAATAAACCGATTACCGTGAGATAATAAACCACATTGGAAACATCCAGAATTCCGTTTGTAAAATCATCAAAATGGCTGCTCAGGTCAAAAACACTTAAAATTTTCTGTATCGCACCTTCCAGAAGTGTGGATTTCAGGAAATAAATCGCTGCCAGAACTCCCTCACCAACGATGCCGATAATCACAGCCAGAAAGGTATTTTTTACAACAGAATAAATGACAACTGCCACACCAAGGATCAGTACCGCGATAATCATGAAAGAGGTAGCTGCAGTCTGGCTTAAAATGCTGGTCAGGCTGTTCATCATGTAGCAGATAAACAGAGCGCCGAAGGTGATAACTGCCGCAATGACCGGGCTCTCTGTCAGGGAGGACAGGAAAAGACCAATGGCGATGTTAGAGCAGCCCAGGAGGAAAAATCCCAGGATTGCCGTGTAGGACATCGGCATGGAAACCTCACCGTAAGCTCTCATGATCAGCGGATACAGGCAGATAATCAGTACCGGAATAGCAAAAATGGCAACCATTCCGAGGAATTTTCCAACCACGATGTCAGTCACAGACAGAGGAGAAGTCAGAAGCAGCTGGTCTGTTTTCTGACGCTGCTCTTCTGCCAGAGCTCTCATGGTCAGGATCGGTGTCACGATCAGGAAAATAAAGTTTACTGCGGAAAGCGTATAACCGAAAATGGGATAAGCCATATTCATATGATACGCGGTGAAATAAATGCCTGTCACCAGAAGCATAAATGCGATAAATACATAGCCGGACATGGAAGTCAGATATGCCCGGATCTCTTTTTTACAAATGGTACTCATTCTTGACCACCCTCCCTGTTATCTTCTTCCTGTGTTTCCGGTTCTTCGGAAGCATCGTCGTCCATCAGGCTCTGAATGGCCTCTGCGTCGCTGGAAGCTCCGGTATTGTTCGCTGTCGCGTTATCCTGGGAAGTCAGCTCAAGGAAGATATCCTCCAGAGAAACATGGGTGTTCTCCATACGAAGGATTGGGCACTGGTTCTCCGCGCAGGCGTAGAAAATCTTTTCCCGGACGTCCTCGTTTCCTTCGGTTTTCACGTTGACCTGAACCAGGCCGTTTTCGTTGGAGGTGAAGTTCTTCTCGGCAATCTCCGGAATGGCATTCAGCATTCCCTCAACCTCAGTCCGGCTGCCCTTGATGGTGAGCTCCAGAGTATTTTCACCCTCCATCAGTTTTGCCAGGTTCTCCGGGGTATCGCTGGCTACCAGATGACCATGGGAAATGATCATGACGTAATCGCAGACAGCACTTACCTCAGAAAGAATATGGGAACTTAAAATAACCGTATGTTTTTTGCTCAGGCTCTTGATCAGGTCACGGATCTCTATGATCTGTTTCGGGTCCAGGCCCACCGTCGGCTCATCCAGAATGATAACCTCCGGATATCCCATCAATGCCTGGGCCAGACCGGTTCTCTGTTTATAACCTTTTGACAGGTTCTTGATCAGACGGTCTTTCATATGGGTCAGCTGAACGGTATCCATGATGTCGGCGATCATGTTCTCCCTGTCTTTTTTCGGTACCTTTTTCAGCTCAGCTGCCAGTCTCAGGTACTCGATGACTGTCATATCCATGTAAAGAGGCGGCTGCTCCGGCAGATAACCGATGTCTTTCTTTGCCTCCTCCGGCTCCTCCAGAATGTCATGGCCGTTGATCACTACCGTTCCTTCTGTGGATGCAATGTAGCCGGTGATCATATTCATGGTTGTAGATTTTCCTGCTCCGTTGGGGCCCAGGAAACCATAGATCTGACCTTCTTCCACCTGAAAGCTCAGATGGTCTACCGCTGTATGATCTCCATACCTTTTCGTCAGATTCTTAACTTCTATCACGGTTCTTCCTCCTTTTTTTGCCTGTCCAGTGCTCGTGCGCCGGACTCCAGCACAAATATATTCTAAAATAAGAAAACTTTGTGTTCATTTGGGGGAAAGATTGTGATTTTTTTTTGATAACTTTTTGAAAATTGTGTGAACGCGGGACACAAAAAAGCCCCCGGCCATGAACCTCTCTCATGCCGGGGGACAATTTCTCATTTTCTCTTATTTTCTGTTGTAATTGATCAGGCAGCCTTTGAGGATGATCTCGCGCTCGTCATCGGTGAGCTCGTCCATTTTCAGGGTGATCTCTTTCAGGCCGTCGCCTGCAACGTAGCAGGTGAACTCGCCGGCTTTGTTCTCGATGGCTTCGCGGATGCCCGGAAGGAAGAGGTAATCGCCGTTCTTGAAAGGAAGCTCGCCCTCGTCGATGAGGAAGGGAAGCATACCCCAGTTGATCAGGTTGGAGCGGTAACGTTTGGTAGCGTACTCGTTGGCGATGTTTGCCCAGCCACCCAGAACCTTCTGGCAGGAAGCCGCCTGCTCTCTGGCGGAACCGTCGCCGGGTTTTACGGCGAAAATGGTGGAACCAACGCCCACGTTTGTCTTATCTACGTCCGGATATTTCTCATGGATGGCCTTGAATACCGGTTTGAGCTCCGGAAGAGCTTCGCCCGGACAGTTTCCTGCCTCGATGGCCTTCTGTGCGGCCTGTACCTCTTTTGCCCGGCCAACATAAGCCGGATCTTTTCTGGAGAGGGTGAACTCTGCCAGGCCCAGCGGGTTGGAACGATAGGAAGAAGTCTCTCCGGAGGGGATCAGCTCATCGGTGGTCGTTACCGGATCGTGGATCTCAGATACCACTTTCAGGATCATATTTTCCGGAAGAGCGGACATTTTCGGCCAGTCCTTGATGTTCGGGCCAAAATGGATCTCCTCATTCGGGTCTGCTACGCCGTGGCTGTCGAAGACGCGGTTCGCATAGATATTGCTGTCAAAATGATAGGTCGATCCGGTGTATTCCACATCCAGATCGGTGGCTGCTGTCAGATAGCCTTTGTTTGCTGCTGTTGCCGCGATGGAACGGGCATCCATAAGAGCCACGGAAGCAATCTGACCATTCTGAAGCTTACTTCCCTCACGGTTCGGGAAGTTTCTGGTAGAGTGACGAATGCTGAAGGCATTGTTGGCCGGTGTGTCGCCTGCGCCGAAGCAGGGACCGCAGAAGGCCGTCTTCACGATAGCGCCGGTCTCCATAAGCTCTGCCAGTCTGCCGTTTCTGGCAAGCTCCATGTAAATCGGGGTGCTGGCCGGATAAACACTCAAAGTAAACTCGTCACAGCCGATGCTGCGGCCTTTCAGGATATCTGCTGCCGCGCAGATATTTTCAAAACCGCCGCCTGCACAGCCTGCGATGATTCCCTGATCCACGTAGAGTTTTCCGTCCCGGACTTTGTCTTTCAGTGTGAAGTCTACGGCTCCGCCCAAGGACACTTTCGCACGTTTTTCTACATCTGCAAGGATATCGTCCAGGTTCCGGTTCAGCTCATCGATGGTATAGGTGTTGCTGGGATGGAAGGGCATGGCGATCATCGGACGGATCTCACTTAAGTTCACCTCAACCACGCCATCATAATAGGCAACTTTTCCAGGCTTCAGTTCTTTATAGGCAGAAGTTCTTCCATGGATCCGGTAGAACTCTTTGATCTCTTCATCTGTCTGCCAGATGGAGGACAGACAGGTGGTCTCTGTGGTCATCACATCCACGCCGATACGGAAGTCGGCGCTCAGTTTGGAAACGCCCGGACCTACAAATTCCATTACTTTATTTTTTACATAACCCTTAGCAAAAACAGCACCAATGATAGCCAGTGCCACATCCTGCGGGCCAACCCCTTTTGCCGGCTCACCGGTCAGATAGATGGCAACCACACCAGGCATATTGATGTCATAGGTCTGACAGAGCAGCTGTTTTACCAGCTCCGGTCCGCCTTCTCCCATAGCCATGGTTCCAAGGGCTCCGTAACGGGTATGGGAATCGGAACCAAGGATCATCTTTCCACTCTCTGCCAGCATTTCACGGGCAAACTGATGAATGACTGCCTGATGAGGCGGTACATAAATGCCACCGTATTTCTTTGCACAGGTCAGACCAAACATGTGGTCATCCTCATTGATCGTTCCGCCTACTGCACAAAGACTGTTATGACAGTTTGTCAGCACATAGGGAATCGGAAATTTTTCAAGGCCTGATGCTCTGGCTGTCTGAATGATTCCCACATAGGTG
>OGDF01003892.1_pt1 | contig 17638 bp, 18 predicted proteins | sample 1570141 | NCBI WGS metagenome assembly OGDF01 (sample SAMEA4370581, study PRJEB24528) | human gut metagenome | reverse complement strand
GATGAAGTGCTTAAAGAAGCAGAAAGAATCAATGCGAGAGAAGCAAAAATGGAAGAACTGATCCGTCAGGGAATGTCGATCGTTGATGCGAGGAAAGTTAAATAAGATATGAAATAGAGCGGTGGCTTTCGATATGGAGCTTCCGCTTTTTTTATAGGCATTTTATAGGCAACACCTATGTCGACATGCATTTCCAATATTTTACTTTGGGACAGGTTATCGGTACAATATAATTATAAAAAGTGCATAAAAAATAGACAAAAAAAGAACGCAATTTATGCATAACGTCATGACGAAATATGGATACGGAAACTTGGAGATAATTCAAATGCAATATGGAATGCAGGAGGGAAAAATGAAAAAAAGATTAGCATCTATAGTACTTGCAACTGTGACAATGCTTACAGCATGCGGAGGAAACACATCTACAGCTTCAGGAACGGACACTCAGGTCGAAAAATCACAGACAACAGAACAGACATCAGGAAAAAAGAATAATTATACATTACTAACAGGGTCATCTGGAGCGCAGTATTTTACGTTTGGAACTGCCATGGCTAATGAGATCAACAATAAATCAGAGAAGATCAATGTCACAGCATTAACTGCTAACGGAGTATCTGAAGTCATTAATATGGTACAGACGAATGAAGCGGACTTTGGATTTGTTACATATGATACTGGTTATATGGCGGCAACCAATCAGCGTGAATATGAAGGTGGAGCAAAATACGATAATATTCGTGTTGTGATGCTTGGGCACACAGGAGTAAAGACAATTGTTGTTTGGGCAGATTCCCCATATCAGACGATTGCAGATCTGAAAGGTGCACGTCTTGCAACGGCTTCCGGTACTTCAGCCCACGCACTTGACTCAGCTGCTTATGGGGCTTGGGGTGTGGAGATTCCGGAAAATGTTGCAACGATGGGATATGGAGAAATGGCTCAAGCAATCAAAGACGGAACGATCGATGTTGTGAACGCGCATGGACCGAATCCATCGTCTTACATTATGGAAATGATCAGCGCAAAACCAATCCGAATTTTGGGACAGACCGAAGAAACCTTAAAGACGATCCTTGATGCACATCCGGAATGGATCAGAGCAACAATTCCGGCAGGAACATATGAGGGTGTGGATGAAGATGTTCTTTCTTTTGGTAACTATAGCTGTATTATCTGCCGAAAAGATATTCCGGACGAGGATGTAAAAGAATTTCTGGATGTTGTATTCGGAATGGATCTGACAACCTTGTATTCTTATGGTGATAGTTGGGGATACAATAATGATAACTACGATGCAGCATATGAAAACAATGATGTTTTTCCGTTCCATACGGGTGCTGAGAGTTGGTTAAAAGAACATGATATGATCAAGTAAACATGGAAATTAAAAGTGCTGTAATCTTTTTCCTAAAGATCACAGCACTTTTAGAAAGAAAGTGAGGGAGAAAATGGGAGAAAAACAGAGCAAAGAAAAAAATCCGGCAGAAATCATCATAAATGTTCTATCCGCACTGCTTTCAGTATATTCGATATCATATGCATTTATGGGATATGATCTTTTGACAGGACGCAGCAGACATCTTTTAATGGCATTGCCGATGTGTTTTCTGTCGAAAGGAATCGTCCAAAAGAAAAAAGGACAGAAATTTAGAACAATATTGTATGTAACTTTAAGTCTGATCACTGCGTATGCAATGATCTATATTGATATGAACTCTACGCCGCTATCCAGAACACGATTAGGCATGTACATCACCTCCGATTACATAGCGGGATTTATCCTGATTGTGGCGACTTTGGTGGCAACCTGGTTAGAGTATGGACTTTCACTTACATGTGTTGTTGGCGTGTTTATCCTTTATATGCTTTTTGGGCAATATCTGCCATCGGGAATTTCTCATCCAGTATTGTCTTATAAGAGAATGATCGGTACGTTGAGTTTGTATACCGAAGGAATCATGGGAACTGCGCTTGGAGCAATTGTATCGACGGTAGGAGCGGTACTTGTGTTTGCTGGCTTTTTGGAGATTTCTGGTGCTTCAAAAGTGTTTATGGATCTGACAATTTTATTATTCGGTCGATTTACTGGTGGAGCCGCAAAAATTGCGGTAGTCTCGAGTTCGCTTTTTGGTACGATTTCCGGAAGTGCGGCTGCGAACGTGGCAGGAACGGGAATTATAACGATCCCACTGATGAGAAAGACAGGATTTGAGCCGCATTACGCTGGGGCAGTGGAGGCAACTGCGTCATCAGGGGGACAGATCATGCCGCCGATCATGGGTGCTGCAGCGTTTATTATTGCGGAGATGCTGAGCAAGCCGTATGTAGAGATCATGAAAGCAGCGATCATTCCTGCAGCAGTATTTTATCTATCCATATTTATTTCGGTAGATTTATATAGCCGGAGAAAAGGAATTAAAGGTGTAGATAAGGACCCGAATCTGCCTCCGTTAAGGGATCTTCTGTTTAAGAGTGGCTATCTGCTGTTTCCTATCGTACTTTTATTTGTTTGAGTAGCTGTATTCAATAAGTCTGCCCAGTGGTCAGCTTTAGTCAGCACATTTGCGATCATTGTTCTTTCCTGGCTGAACAAGGATACAAGAATCACTCCCCCAAAAATGTGGGAAGCTCTTGTATTCAGTGGAAAAGCAATTGTTCCGATCTCAGTTGTATGTGCATCTGCGGGACTGATCGTAGGAATTTTCAATGCAACAGGTTTGGGAATTACTCTTTCTTCTTATATTGTGAATATGGCAGGAAACAGTCTGATGCTGCTATGTGTTCTGGCGGCTGTTGCATCCCTGATTCTTGGAATGGGAATGCCGACGGTTGCATGTTATCTTCTTCTCGCTGCATTAGTTGCACCGGCGATGATCGAATTCGGAGTACTTCCGATTGCAGCACATATGTTTGTATTTTATTTTGGTATTATTTCAGCAATTACGCCGCCGGTTGCAATCGCAGCATTCGTAGGGGCAGGAATTGCAAAGTGCAGCCCAATGAAGGTTGGAATTACATCATGTATTCTTGCACTTCCGGTATTCTTTATCCCGTTTGTATTTGTGTATAATCCAGCGCTGTTAATGGTTGGAAATATGGGACAGATCCTTCAGGTATGCGCAACGACATTATTAGGAACATTCCTTTGTGCGATCGGAACACAGGGATATATTTTTGCACCATTAAAAATGCCGGTAAGAATTATAGCAATTGTTTGTGCAGTAGCAATGTTGATTCCGGAGACGATTACAGATGTAATCGGTATTGCTGGTCTGGTTGGAGTGATAGTAATTGGCTGGATGACTGCTAAAAAGCAGAAAAATTAACAGGGAGGAATTATATATGTTGGCATATCATTGGGAATTAATGGATGAAATGAGTCCAGAAATGCGGAGCGCATACTTAAAATTTACATCTATGGCAAATGAGGGGGAAATCATTCCGAAAAAATACCGGGAATTAATGGTTCTTGGAATGGCATGTGTACTCCGCTCGGCACCGGCAGTGAAAACTCACGCGCAGACGGCAGTAGAAAAGTATGGTGCCACAAAAGAGGAGATATTTATGGTACTTGCAACGGCAATGAGTCTTGGTGGAGTCCCAGCATATCGAGAGGCATGTATTACATTGGAAGAATATTTGAAGACTTTATAAAAAGGAAGGACTATGAAAAATCTTTTAGAACTCAGTAAAAAAAATATTCCGAGTTATGGTATTTATATTACAATGCAGGACCCACAGCTCATAGAGATGGCGAAATGTGCAGGATATGACTTTGGCAGACTTGACGCGGAGCATGTGAACTTTTCGCCTCAGACGTTGGCGGAAATGTTTCGTATGGCAAGACTTCTGGATTTTCCGCTTCAGATCCGTGTAGGATCGAGAGAAAATATTAATCCGATTCTGGCGTTGGAACCGTCGGCAGTTATGTTTCCAGATGTACAGACAAAAAGTGATGCGGAAAGAATCGTAGAGCAGACAAAGTTTTATCCGTTGGGAAGCCGTGGAATGTATGCATTTACAGATGGAATACGTTTTGGCGGTTATTCCAGAGAAAACTATATTGCAAACGCTAATGACTGGATGCATACGATCGTCCAGATCGAGAGTCGACAAGGACTTGACAACCTTGAAAGGATTCTGGAGATTCCTGGAGTGGATATGGTTTCTTCTGGAAAAGCAGATCTCTCTCAGGCATTGGGAATTCCGGGAGACACAAAGAATCCGCGGGTAAAAGAAGCGGAGGAATATATTGTCCGAACAGCAATTAGCTATGGAAAAGCTCCAACACTATATGTAGAATCAAAGGAACGAATTGAGGAACTGCATAATATGGGAGTAAATCTTTTTATTGTCGGTTTTGACTGTTCGTTATTGATGAATGCGTTTAAAGAACGAAGAAAAATCTATATTTTATAAGAAACGGCACAGCCACAGTATTCTATCTAAGAATTATGTGGCTGTGTTTTTTGAGGAAAGAGCCATTTTTTTAATAGAAATTTAGGATTTTTCTCTGTCAGGATGTGGTATGATATTGGCACAGAAAGGCTGATGTGCGTGACCAATGTGTGCGTCAGCAGTCTGATTGATAAGATATAAGAAATATGCTATAATGAAATGCGGCTTGCAGAGAGGAGACAGCTATGAGAAAGACGTATTTGTACATGACAGCAGTAGCAATGAGCGCAGCTTTGGCGGCCGGATGCCAGAAGGCAGAACCGGCGGAGACAACTGCGGCAGCAGAGACAGTGGCTGAGTCAACCGGAACAGGGATGGCGGAGAGTGAGTCTTCTGAAACCAGTGGAACAGCGGCGCAGGACGATGAGAGGCTTGCGGATTATCACCTGCTTCAGGGAATCGTGACGGGGACGAATGACGAAAAAGGAACGTTTACGCTCAAAGCAGATGACGGTGGAGAATATGTGATCACGACCGGAAATATCGGTGACGTGGAGACGGAGATCGTGGATGACAGTCTTGTTGTGATCGGCTATATCGGTGTCGAGATCCATGACAATATGGATCTGGAGAAAGTCAATATGGTGATCGCGGCACCGGGAGATGATGACTGGACGATCGCATACGCAGAGGGAACGACGACGGCCAATGCGATGAGCACGTTTATGATGGTGACAGCAGATGGAACTGAGATGGGGTTCATGAAGGATGGCTGTCCGATGGATGAGGATGCTCTGGGCGGAGACAGCGGAGCGAAGATTGGCGTTGTATATATGGATTCCGAGGATGTAAGCTTTCCGCTGGAGATCAAGAAATTGCAGTAAAAAATATAAATATGGGAATTTTCCCGGAAAATAGCTGGCTATAACGGTCTTCAGTTTAGCTGTCCGGGAATAGCAAAGTTTTTGAGAATTATAATATATCAAGAAAGAAAATGGGGTTTAAAAATGGCAGATTTATTTCACCGTGTAAGTATTCGTAAATTTAAAGATGAGGCTGTATCAAATGAAGATATCGGCTATATCCTGGAGGCAGCGATGGCAGCGCCGTCCGCGAAGAATCAGCAGCCGTGGGAGTTTTATGTAGTAGAAAACCGTGAAGTTTTAAAACAGCTCGGAGAGTCCAGCCCGTTCTCCGCGCCGGCAGGAAAAGCACCGGTGGCGATCGTGACTGCATACCGTGAGGAATGCGATCTGCCGGAATTTGCACAGATCGATATGAGCATCATGATGGAAAACCTGTGGCTTGCAGCGGATGAGATCGGACTTGGCGGCGTATGGCTCGGCGTAGCTCCGAGAGAGGAACGGATGAAGGATGTAGAGAAGATCGTCGGAATCCCGGCGGGACAGCATGCCTTCGGCATCTTTGCTCTCGGCTATCCGGATGAGGAGCGGACCCAGCAGGATCGGTTCGATCAGAGCAGAATCCATTATGTGAAATAGGACGGTCTTTTTTCTGACAGATTCCATCGACGGAGTCGGTCCGGAATGAATTTTTCGCATTACTGGGGGGAGGAAAAGCGATGAAGGATCGGACAAAGGTAGATATTTCGACGGCATTGACGACGTTATTGGCAAAGAAGGCGATCGACGATATTACCGTGCGGGAGACCGTAGAGCTATGTGATATCCGGAGACAGACCTTCTGCAGAGCAATCCGGGAATTGCGAATATGTCGGTTGAGAAGCAGAACTTTATCTGCAGGGCGTATTCCAGAGTGTTTGTCGGTCTGTTTCTGGACTGGGTCAGAAATGGGATGAAGGCAAAGGATCTGGACTGCTTTTCGGATGCCTGCATTCTGGTAGAAGGCGGAATTGAGGGAGCCTTGAAAAAATTAAAAAAATGATCCTGAAACAAAACAGGATCGGATGCGAAGGGCGTGTGAAGAATAAAGCTTCATTTTTCACACGCCCTTTTTGTGTAACAGGAAGTTTCGAGGAATTCCCTGTTACACAAAAGGTATTAACGTGCCGATGGTGCGCATTTGCGGGCAGACGGATGCAAATTACAGATTTTTCCTAAAAAATTCTTCTGCGTTCCGGAACATAATGCCCTCCGCCAGCTCCTTTGACATTCCCTTTTCCAGGAAATATTCGTAGAGTGCTGCGGATTTTGCCGGGCTATTCAGATATGTAGGAAGGTGTGCGCCGTCAAAGTCAGAGCCGAGAGCAAGATTTTCGTATGCGCCGAGCTCAAAAAAGTGTTCGATATGACGGTAAAAGTTTTCCGGGTCATCGTAATTCTTATCACTGGTGATAAAGCCTGTATAATAGTTCAGACCAATGAGGCAGTTCCGGCGGACCATCTCGCGGATCATATCATCCGTCAGATTCCGCTTGTGGGAACAGATGGCGCGCGCATTGGAGTGGGTCGCAACGAACGGGCGGCGGGCGGTCTCAAAGAGGTCGGCGTAGCCGGTGTCGTTTAAATGGGAGACATCAACGAGGATCCCGCGGTCTTCCATTTCACGGACTGCCTGCCGTCCGAAATCTGTCATTCCGTGAGTGGTGGTGTGTCCGGAACCGAGCTCATTTTCGCCGTTCCAGGTGAGCGTCATGCAGCGGACTCCGTCATCTGCCAGTTTTTTTACGCGGGTGATATCACCGGCGAGAGCTGCTCCGCCCTCGATGGTCAGAAAAGCGGCCGTCTTTCCTGCCTCCCATGCAGCATGCATATCGGAAACGGAACGGCAGGGGGAGATGCGGTCATGAAATTTTTCCATCTGGCGGTTAAAATTGTCACGGTTTGTTTCGTAGTAATCGATGGCGGCCTGTCCACGGTGCTGATCCGGGATGAAGATGGCATAAAACTGTGCCCAGTGAACATCGGACGGAAGTGAGGACAGGGAGAGGACACGACCCGGATCATCAAGTGTGTCCGCGGTCGGACCTTTATGAGTACAGTTTGCAATCGTTGTGTCCGGATTTGAATAGGTGCAGTCTGTGAGTGTGTCACAGTGCAGATCGATCAGAGCATAGGGATTCATGGGAAATTCCTCCTGAAAATATATTTTGAATTTATTGTAACGGAACCGTTCAGACGTTTCCGTCAATTCTGTCTCCGGATCTCGCCTTTTAAGATCATCGGGTAGCGGATCAGGGCATCGGAATCAAGCGCTTCTTTTTTCATATCCACCGCGGTGATCTGGTGGTTTTCGTAGGTCGTATAGTAGTAGGTTCCGGTCTCGGCACTGCAGCAGGAGGTGTAGATCGTGATCTCATATTTTCCTTCTGCAACCTCACAGCAGCCGCGCTGCTGGTCCACAGAGCCTAAGATATGGAAGAACTGGCTGACGCTTTCTTCTTCGCTGTCACCGGAGATCGAGTTTGCGCGGGTGAATGCCACGCGGGCAAAGCGGGACTGGGAAGAGAGATCCCCCGGAAGACCGAGAGCGCCCATGCCGCGGCTGTAGGTGGCAAGCGGAAGCTCCGGAGAAAAATGATTTTCCGGCTGGCGCGGGGAAAGCCCGAGATAGTTATTTAAATGGAACATCTGCAGATCGAAGGGCGGATTGTTTGTGAGAACACCGGCAGGATCATCATGGACATGGAGTCCATCGGTCATGGATTCCACGACGATCGCCTCGTTTTTATCCGCAATGATCCAGTGGAGGCTTGCGGCAGGCATCTGCGGACTAAAAGGTGTTCCGACAAGATTCATGCGGGCAAGCGCTTTGCGGACCTCCGGAATAGTTGCGCACCGGCTTAAGATCCAGGGGATAAATTCAAACTGGGCAACATTCTGCATTCCATCCGTCGGCTCTGCATAGGCGGCGTTTCCGACAAAGTTAAGTCCTGCCATGCCGAGTCCCTTTTCGTTCATGGCATCATAATACAGAGGATAATTGTCTGAAACGTGCGCCATGCCGATGATGGCATAGTGGGATGTAAGTGTACCCATATGGCGGAACGGGATCGGGTAATTGCGGGGAGTGATCGTGATCTCCTCGCCGTAGGAAAATTCGTAGTCTAAGGTCCTTCCAAAATAAAAGCCTTTTGTCTTGTAAGTTGCTGCTGTACACATAAGACAGGAACCTCCTTAAAAATAGTAAATTTGCGGAGCGTTTATCTCATTCGGAGACCTGACTCCCACTGAGACAAATTTGCTGTTACTCACCACCTGAAAGAGGCGGGAATCTTCTCGCCTGAGATAAATACGGATATAGTTTCTTCTGCATAAAAAAGATTATACCGCATTTTTTTGAAAAATTCATTAAAAAAGAGCTTTACAAAAACACTTTAGTATGGTAACATGATAACACGATGAAAACAGAGAGGTGAAACCGGACAGAAAAATGCGGCCGGTTTTCGGATATGACAAAAAGCTGGTCCGGGCAGCCGGATCACGGACAGATAAGAGGAGAAAATAATGATGAAAAAGAGATTATTAAGCGCAGTTATGGCATCCGCAATGGTACTTTCTCTCGCAGCATGCGGCGGAGCAAAGACAGAGACAACAGCAGCAGAGACAACTGCCGAGAAAAAAGAGGAGACAACAACAGCAGGTACGACAACTGCGGAGACGGCAGAAGCAGCAGGAGGCACACTGATCGTCGGCTTCGATCAGGATTTCCCGCCAATGGGATTTGTTGGCGACAACGGCGAATACACAGGCTTTGACCTTGATCTCGCGAAAGAAGTCGCAAGCCGTCTCGGTCTCGAATACAAGGCACAGCCGGTCGCCTGGGACTCCAAGGATATGGAGCTTGAATCCGGCAACATCGACTGTATCTGGAACGGATTTACGATCACAGGCCGCGAGGATGATTATACCTGGACTACACCGTATATGGCAAACAAGCAGGTATTCGTTGTAGCGAACGATTCCGATATCAAGAGTCAGGTTGACCTTGCGGGAAAAGTCGTGGAAGTACAGGCCGATTCCTCAGCAGAGGCTGCGTTGAAGGAAAATCAGGATCTCGCAAATACATTCGGCCAGCTTTTAACGACACCGGATTATAACACCGCATTCATGGATCTCGAACAGGGCGCGGTTGATGCAGTCGCAATGGACGTGATCGTTGCAGGCTATCAGATCAAGCAGAGAAATGCAGATTTTAAGATCCTTGACGATTCTCTTTCTGAGGAAGAATATGGCGTTGGCTTTAAGAAGGGCAACACAGAGTTAAGAGATAAAGTACAGGGAGCGTTAGAGGAGATGGCTGCCGACGGCACATTAGCAAAGATCTCTGATGAATGGTTCGGCGAGGACGTTACGACGATCGGAAAGTAAGCGCGTGTCGGAGTTGTAGAAATCTTGCGGGATACGGAAATGCTGTTTGACAGACATTCCCATATCGGCTAAAATAGTAAAAGAATTTTGATTACGGGAACCGGAAAACAGTTCCCGTAATTTGTGTTATTTATTAAGAAGGAAAGCAGGTAAAGATCGTATGGGTAAAATGACAATCGGGCAGATGGTCGCACAGCTCGCCAGTGGTATGCTGATCAGTACGCAGATCTTCGTGATCACGCTGCTGTTTTCTCTTCCACTTGGACTTATTGTGGCGTTCGGACGCTTATCGAAAAATCGCGTGATCAGCATGATCGTAAAATTTTACATCTCTATCATGCGCGGAACTCCGTTAATGCTGCAGCTGATGGTCGTTTATTTCGGACCATACTATCTGTTTCATATTAAAGTCGGCAGCGGTTACCGCCTGACAGCGACCTTTATCGGCTTTGTGATCAACTACGCGGCATATTTTGCAGAGATCTACCGCAGCGGCATTCAGTCGATGCCGATCGGCCAGTATGAGGCGGCACAGATCCTTGGCTACACGAAAGCTCAGACCTTTTTCAAGATCATTCTGCCTCAGGTCATCAAGCGAATTTTGCCGTCGATCACAAACGAGGTGATCACACTTGTAAAGGATACGTCACTGTCGTTCACCCTGAGTGTCGCTGAGATGTTCACGATCGCGAAAGCCCTGGCAGCAGCCCAGACAAATATGATCCCGTTTGTCGCAGCCGGAATTTTCTACTATGTGTTCAACCTCATCGTGGCTGTCGTTATGGAGTGGATCGAGAAAAAGCTGGATTATTACCGGTAGGACTGGAGGTCTGTGGATCATGAATCTGTTAGAGTTAAATCATGTAGAAAAATCATTTGAGAACCTGTCTGTGCTGAAGGATATCTCCATCAGCATCGGCGAGGGCGAAATCGTATCCATCATCGGACCGTCCGGATCCGGGAAATCAACGCTGCTCAGGTGCGCGACAATGCTTGAGAAGATGGATGGCGGCGAGATCGTATATCTTGGGAAAAAAGCGGCATGGACGGACAAGGACGGACATGTGGTCTATGCGGATAAGAAGGACATGAAGGAGATCCGGAGCCAGTATGGTCTTGTGTTCCAGAATTTTAATCTTTTCCCGCATTATTCTGTGCTGAAGAATATCGTTGACGCGCCGATCCATGTGCAGAAGCGAGACAAGGAGACGGTATATCAGGAAGCGAGAGAGCTGTTAAAGAAGATGGGACTGGCGGACAAGGAAGACTATTATCCCTGCCAGTTATCCGGAGGACAGTGCCAGCGTGTGGCGATCGCGAGAGCTCTGGCGCTGAACCCGAAGATCCTGTTCTTCGATGAACCCACATCAGCTCTGGACCCGGAGCTGACAGCCGAGGTGTTAAAGGTGATCCGTTCTCTGGCGGATCTGAATATCGCCATGGTGATCGTTACCCATGAGATGGCGTTTGCAAGGGATATTTCCCACCGCGTGATCTTCATGGAGGGCGGCGTGATCGTCGAGGAGGGAACGCCGGAGAAGGTGTTTGCATCCGATAATGAGAGAATGAGGAGCTTTCTGGGACGATATGGGGAGATCCTGTAATTATGTTGACCTCTCTTGCGTTAATATTTTTAGTGGGACTTTCCGCCGCAGCAATCTGCGGGGGGCTGCGGCTGCCGCGTATTATTGGTATGCTGTTCACGGGAATTATTCTGGGACCGCATGTGCTGGGACTTCTGGACGATAAGATCCTGTCGATCTCATCGGAACTCCGGCAGATGGCTCTTATTATTATTTTATTGAAATACCGCAAAACAGGAGGCAATTATGGATTTCGAAAAATTATGCGCAGAAAGATATTCTCTTAGAAAATATGCAGATCGCCCGGTGGAGGCAGAAAAGCTGGAAAAGGTGCTGGAGGCAGGTCACAATGCACCGACGGCTCACAATCTCCAGCCGCAGCGCATTCTTGTGATGCAGAGCAAAGAGGCATTGGAGAAAGCAGAGGAGTGCACCGCATGCAAGTTCCATGCACCGGTGATCCTTGTTGTCGCGTATGATCCGGCGAAGGCCTGGAACCGTGAGGGAGATATGAAAAACCACGGGGAGATCGATGCGACGATCGCGGCGACACAGATGATGCTTCAGGCGGCAGATCTCGGTCTCGGAACCTGCTATGTCGGCATGTTCAGCCAGGAGAAGCTTCATGAGCTGTTCCCGGAGATGAAGGGACTTGTTGCGACTGCGATGCTTCCGCTCGGATATCCGGCAGAGACGGCGCATCCGTCAAGACTTCACACCGACAGAATGCCGTTAGATGAGATGGTGATCCGTCTGTAAAAGCATATACATAGATTCAGACCTGCCAAAGTGGAAGAAAGCCACGGGCAGGTCTCTTCTTTTTTTAGGTGTTCGCGACATGAAAACTTTTGTTCGTATAAAAAATACACAAAAAAACTTTTTTGTGGTAAAATATCGGACAGGAGGCAGCCTGAGATGACCGCTTCTGTTACTCAGTATTGAAAAACGGAGGAATGACAGATGGAATATAAGGTTTCCGAGAAGATTCAGAAGAAATTCGACACACTGACAAAGGATGCAAAGGTTCAGAAAGCCCTTCAGTTTATGGAAGATGACCAGAACGAGATCATCGACAGACAGATTGAGCTTACCCTGATCCCGGCACCGACGAACCATGAGCAGAAAAAGGCAGCGAGACTTCTTGAAATGTTTAAGGAGGAAGGACTTACAGACTGCCATATCGACGAGTACGGCAATTGCGTCGGCATCCGAAAAGGTACCGGCGGCGGAAAGACGGTTCTTGTAGAGGGTCATATGGACACAGTATTCCCACTTGATACAAAGCTTGAGATCGTTCGTGAGGACGGCTTTATCAAATGCCCGGGAATCGTGGATGATACGAGAGGATGTGCGACCGTCCTGTCTACGATCCGCGCTTTAAACGCGGCAGGAATTGAGACAAAGGGCGATATCCAGTTTGTCGGAACGGTTCAGGAGGAAGGAACCGGCGCATTAAAAGGAATGCAGTATTATGTAAACCATCATCCGGAGCTGGATGCCAGCATTTCCGTTGACGGCCCGGGATTTCAGGAGATCACCTATGAGGCGACCGGAATCCAGACATACGAGATCAACTTCCACGGCATCGGCGGACATGCCTGCGGAGCTTTCGCGAAGGTAGCAAACCCGATCCACGCGGCAGGACGTGCGATCGCGAAGATCTCCGAGATCCAGGTTCCGAAGGAGCCGATGACTACATTTGCGGTGACCACCATGCAGGCGGGAAGCTTCGAGGCTGTCCATGCGATCGTTCCGGTGGCACAGATCCGCTTCAACTTCCGTTCGAACTCTCAGGAAGAGCTTGAGAAGCTCCGCAAGAAGATCTTCGATGCCATCGATGAGGCATGCAAGGAGGAGACAGAGCGCTGGGGCATGGATACGATCACATACGATGTAAAACATATCTGTGATGTCAATGCCGGCCATCAGGATGCCCATGCGCCGATCGTAGAGGGCGCCATGGCGGCGGCAGAGTATCTTGGATGCGAGGAGCCGAAGCTTGGAAACGGTGGTTCCACAAACTGCAACCGTGCTCTCGAAGCAGGACTCCCGGCAGTGTGCCTCGGCATGGGCGCGGATTATGATATCCACGCGCATATGCTTTCCGAGCAGTTTAAGGTCGAGGGCGCATATAAGGGCTGCCAGCAGACACTGCTGCTTGCGCTGCTCTGCGCGGGCATGGATGATGTGGAGAGCATTATCGAGAAATAGCAGGACAAAATGAAAGCTTAGCATGAAAACGGCACAGACCTGTCAGGTAAATGGCGGGGGTGTGCCGTTTTTGATCGACCGATCTGCATGGTGACACTTTTTATGAAAAGCCGCACATTTGCCGCAGAAAATCAAGGAAAAAGCAAGAAATAATCACCTTGACACTATGTAATGCGTTGGATAAAATAGAGAATGACAGTTGGATTGTGCCGATCTGCAGTCGAAAGCGTGCTGCAAGCTTGTCTGCATAAACGCTTTTGAATGAAAAGCGGTATAAGGGCAACGCCCGGAGCTTCTTGTGCGCCGGAGGCGAACAAGAAGAGAGCAATCCGGTAACTGAAAATAAAAAAGGCAGGATGGAATCATGAAAAAAATAAGAATGCTTCTTCCGACAGGCGCTGTGATCGGCATGCTGGTGGTGGGAACAGCGTTTCCTGCGATGGCAGCGGCAGATAGCGATACGGCAAAATTTGTACGCGGCACTACGATCAATGCGGTGGATGTCTCCAAGCAGACGGCACAGCAGGCGAAAGGATATCTGGAAGGTTATTTCAACGAACACTACGAGATTAAAATACAGGACGCGGACGGCAACCTGGAAGTCTTAAAGGGATCCGATGTCGGTTACCACTTAAACGTTACCGGCAGCGTCGATGATATTTTAAAGGAGCAGAATGACACAGGAAGAAAGACGGGGCCCGGCTCTGACCAGTCCTATACTGTGACAGTGGCGGCAACGCTCGATGATGAGAAGCTTGCCGCGGCGCTTGCGAACCTGCATTGCGTGACGGCGGCCACACCGACCTCCGATGCCTGTATCTCTGCTTTCGAAGAGGGAAAGCCTTTTACGATCATCCCGGAGGTGCAGGGAAATGAACTGGATATGGATAAAATGAAGGCTGCCGTTAAATCAGCACTTTTAAACCAGAAAAAACAGATCCGGCTTGCAGACGAGGATTGCTATAAAAAGATCACCGTAAAATCTGATGACGCGAACCTGGTACAGCTCTGCACAACATTAAACGCATACAAGGATATCCAGATTACATATGTGTTTGGATCCAGCAGAGAGACCCTGGATGGTCTGGAACTGGCAAAATGGGTGACCGGGACGAACGGCACCGAGATCCAGGTAGACCGTGACAAGGCAGTAGCATATGTGAAGTCTTTAGCGGATAAGTATGACACTTACGGAAACCATAAGTATAAGACGACATCCGGCCGGGATGTTGTTGTATACGGAAAATATGGCTGGAAGATCAACCAGACAGCCGAGACAGACGCCCTCGTGGAGGCAGTAAAAGCGTGCCAGACAACGGAGCGCGAGCCGATCTACGAGAGCCGCGGCGCGACCCACGATGGTTATGATTTCGGACAGACTTATATTGAGGTGGATCTTGCCACACAGCATCTCTATTTCTATAAAGATGGAAAAGTGATCATCGACAGCCCGTTCGTATCCGGAAACGTGTCAAAGAACTACACGACACCTCCGGGACTCTTTGAGCTGTATTATAAACAGAAAGACCGTGTATTAAAGGGAGAAGATTATGCGACTCCTGTAAAATACTGGATGCCGTTCAACGGTGGGATCGGACTTCATGACGCGGACTGGAGAAGCAAGTTCGGCGGAACGATCTACCAGACAAACGGTTCCCACGGATGCATCAACCTGCCGCCGAAGGTAGCAGCACAGGTGTATGAGAACGCATATAAGGGAATTCCGATCATCTGCTGCAATTAAAGCGGGGACGGATCTCAAAAAGGATGAAAAGTAACTGTTCAGTATGGCTGCGCATTTACGAAAAATAATTATGGAAAGAATATTCATCAGAGGGAGATATGCACCGGAAAAGGTGACAAAAGCCGCAGCATGAATACCGAAAGGGAAAGAAAAAATGGATAAACAGCAGGTTTTAAATCAGTTAAGAAACGCAAAGGAGATCTATGTTATCATGTCTCTGTGCACAAAAATGCCGTATGTGGTATGCGACAAAGAGACATTCGATGACGAAGTTCTGCTCTATTTTAAGGAAGAAGATATCAGACGTGAGGGCAAGCGCCTCATCGAGGAGAAGATCCCGGTACAGATCGCGAAAGTCGACGCGAACCAGATGCTTCACTTTTATGGAAACCTTTACACGATGGGTGTAAACTGCCTGATGGTAGACCAGTATATGGAGAGCGAGTGCCGGATCCAGCTTTCGGAGCTTGTGAACCGTCCGGGCCAGAATAAGCCGGGTGCACCGGAAGATGAGAAGAAGACATGGATCGAGAACCCGAGCCTTCATCTGACAGCCCTGTACTTCATGCAGGAGCTTCGCAGACAGAAATTCGAGAAGATGCCGGATGAGTTAAAGGAGATGCAGGAGGAGATCCTTGCAGACTTTACCCGCGGAACATACATTACCGCATTCCAGGAAGGTGCGGGCGTTCCGTTATTAAAACAGAAAAACGGTGATGCGTACCAGCCGATCTTTACGGACATCATTGAGTTCGGAAAATTTAACTCGAAGAACCAGTTCAAGGCGATCGCGGTAACCGCAGATAAGATCCCGAGCATCCTCGTAAAAGAGGCAAAGGGAGTGGTTGTAAACCCATTTGGCGTTAATCTCCAGATGCCGATCACAAAGCGTACTGTTCCGAACCCGGAAGCTGCTGCACATGCGGATGCCCAGGCGGCAGTTCAGGCAACTCAGGTCGAGGTCAATGCGACTCATGAGAGAGCAGGCGCTGAGGAAGAGAACGGAGCCGAGAATAAGACCGAGAATTAAAGAAAAATTATGAAACTCCGGCGTGTCCGCATCACGGAAAACAGTGAGCAGGATACGGCGGAGTTTGTAATACTTCCCGGTCTCAGGGAACAGGCCCGCAGAGGTGGGATAAGGAGGTTGACAGCTTTGGAGAGTGACAGAAGGAAGATCGAAGAAATATATTTGAAGGCAGTGGATATCGGATATTCCTACCGCCTTGCGAAAAAGATGGAGGAATTTAAGAGCAATCCGGTTCTCGGCTACCGCACGGCGGGATCGAAGGCGGAATTTGACACTGGGGAATTCCTGAAAGAGGAGATGAAGCGGATCGGGCTCTCCGATATCCATAAGGATGAGCTCTGCCTGGATTCCTGGGAATTCGAGAAAGCAATCATGCGCTTTACAGACCGGGCCGGAAAGGAACATGAATTCCAGCTTGGTGCTTACCAGACAGAGTTTGTGACGGATGGCTGGAAAGATTATCCGCTTGTCTATGCCGGACGCGGAAAGGAAGCGGACTATGACGGTGTGGATGTGACAGGATGCCTTGTGATGGTGGATATCAACCAGAGAGATGAGTGGTGGATCAACTATCCGGTATATCAGGCCCACTTAAAGGGCGCGGCGGCGGTGATCGCAGTTCAGGACAACGGCTATGGAGAGATCGACAGTGAGGCGTTAAATGCCCAGGATATCGCAGGACCGAAGGACGCCCCGGCGTTTTCCATGTCGAGAAAGGATGCGGAGATCCTGAAAGCGGCATTAAAGGAGACACCGCGGATCACGGTACAGTTTGACGCGAAATCCGTAGTGAAGGAAAATATGCCATCCTATAATGTCTGGGGAACCATTCCCGGAAGGTCGGAGGACATGATCCTGCTCAGCGGCCATTATGACTCTTATTTTGATGGATTTCAGGATGATAACTGCGCTATCGCGCTGATGTTTGGGATCGCCAGGACGCTTTTAGAGATTGGATATAAACCTGAGAAGACCATCGTTTTCTGCTGTATGGCGGCGGAAGAGTGGGGAATTGAAAACTCCAAGTACGACTGGTCGACGGGGGCATGGCAGCAGGTCTTTAAGATCCGGCCGGAATGGCAGGGAAAGGTGATCGCGGACCTGAATTTTGAGCTTCCGGCCTATGCGCATAATCCGTGGGATGCGATCCGGTCTACCTATGAATATGAGGATTTTCTGAAGGAATTTGTAAAAGAGTTTCCGGTGGACGCAAAAAAGGTCTACCCGGAAGGTCTCGGCGTCCAGTGCCCGATCGAGACCTGGTCGGATGATTTTTCCGTCGCGATCTCAGGAATCCCGTCGATGGTGAATGAATTCAGCAGCGCGGAGTTTATGGAGACCCATTATCATTCCCAGTTTGACAACGACGAGTATT